>ENA-OZBH01000181-OZBH01000181.1-human-gut-metagenome-genome-assembly--contig:-NODE-181-length-46724-cov-9.594677_pt1 | contig 46724 bp, 74 predicted proteins | sample MGYA00243978_ERZ653518 | MGnify/ENA primary metagenome ERZ653518 (study PRJEB26926, sample SAMN06164923) | human gut metagenome | biome: ENVO:00009003; feature: ENVO:2100002; material: ENVO:00002003... | reverse complement strand
GAATATCTCAATCAAATTTGAGGATTACAAGAAAAAAGTGAAATCCAGAGCTGAACTGTTGAAGGAAGCGGATATTCTTATTATTGACGAGATCAGCATGTGCCGGTTCGACCTGTTTAATATGATTGCGAAGACGATCATTACAGAAAATGAAGAGAGAGCGGTTGATAGACTTTTGAGCGGAGAGGATAAAGAAGACGTTCAACTGATCGTAATTGGGGATTTCTACCAGCTTCCACCAGTCATTACAACAGATGACCGTAAAATTCTCTGCCGGATGTATGGATCTGATTATGGAAAGGGTGGAAAGTACGAACACGGATATGCTTTCATGTCTGAGTACTGGAAAGAAATGGGGTTTGAATATATTAAACTTGATGAAGTATGCAGGCAGAATGATGAGGGATTTAAGTATGTGCTGAATGATATTAAATATGGCAACAATATTAGAAAATCCATTGCATATCTGGAGAATAACGAATCAGACAAGGTTATACCAGAAGCACCGTTTCTGGTCGGAACAAATGCTGAAGCTGATCGGATTAATAATACTTTTCTCGGAAAACTGGATAAAAAGACCGAAAAAGTGTTTCATGCAGCAGTTGACGGAGAATTAACGTCTGCTGATATTAAGAACATTGCATTTGCCAGAGAGGACTTAATTCTTAACATCGGTGCAAAAGTGATGATTACAGTCAATGATCTGTCTGGAAACTACGTCAATGGAACGATTGGCATCATTCAGAAAATTGTGGATAACGGAGAATTTGAAGAATCCTATCTGGTTATCAAGACTGATAAGGGTAAAACAGTTAACTTGTACAGATACAGTAAAGACATTGAGAAACAGGTTATTGAGGAAACTGAACAGGAAAAAGATGGACAGAAGATCGTAAAAGAAAAGATAGTCCGTAAGAAAGCTGGTTCTTTCTCTCAGTTCCCGGTAAAACTTGCCTGGGCGATCAGTATTCATAAATCACAGGGACAGACATTTGAAAAAATCAACATTGATCCTTGCTGTTGGGATCCAGGACAGTTCTATGTAGCTGTTTCCCGGGCGAAATCCGCTAATGGCATACATTTTATCAGACCGATAAAACAGAGCTATATAAAGGCGTTTAGCAAGGATAATGAGCGACTTCTTGAACAGAGTTTTGAGGTAGAAGAAGGTGTATAAGTATGAGAGTGACGCATGAGCAGATACCGAACACCATAAAGTTTTTACAAATCGACTTTCCGGCACTGGTCCTTCAAACTGCCGGAATAGAAGAAAGGGACGAATACTGGCAGCAGGTAATTGAGCAGATACACGTTGTATCAGACAAATATAATAAAAACGGCTTTGTGGATCACATGCTTACAGCCTATGCGGATTATCTGGACAAGATGCATAAGAAAGCTAAAAATCTGAACAAGGAGAAAACCAATGAACAAAATGAAGGAGTATGAGCGAGGGAGAGAGGATGGCCTTGACCTGGCGCTCAGAATTGTTAGAGATGGTGGCGTAGAAGCGCTGGAGAGGGAAATAAAATTCCGGGGCATTACAGGAGTACATACCTCTTTAGCCAGTAAAAACCTGGATAAAGCTGCACAGAAGATCAAAGAAATGACACTTGATACATTTACAATCTTTGAGATTCCGCATTAACGATTACGTGAGGTGTTATTGATGGGAAAATATAATACAGAGTGTAAACACAAAGAGGGGCAGGAGATGTATAAAGCGGTGTATCACTTTATCTTGAAATATTACCGCAAACACCACTACATGCCGTCCACAAGAAATATTGCAGATGGATTAGACATTTCAATGGCTACTGCCAGAAAACACTTTAATTTGCTCTTAGACAACGGATTGCTTGTTAGTGAGGATCCGACAGAGCAGAGGGCGTATAGATTGAGTTATTCAAAGGTAGAGACTGGTGTATAAAGAATTGGTCAGAAGATTTGGAGCGTAAGTGAGGATGGAAATGGATTATAAACACTGTAGATGTGGATGCGGTGGAATTATAGGGCAATACAGTAAAACGAAAGGATTCACCTGCGAAAAATGCAATAAAGAGTATCAATTATCAGAGCTAAATTTTGATTGGATTGCATTGAACGAAAAGACAGGATGGCTGTTTCCGATGTTGAAGGAGGAGGACAAATAATGAGTGAAATTAAATTCAGTGACGGAATGCCAGAGAGAGAAAGACGTTCCAGCACAAGCATTTATCCAGAAGAATTGTTGGATAAAAAATGCGGTGGTTGCGTGAGATGTGAGCCAAGAAAAAGGAAGGGCGAAACAGGCTATCATTGTACAACACAGCCGTACACCAAAGACATTTCACCGGAAGATAAAGCTTGTGTTATTTACTGGGACAAAGAAGAGGAAGAGAAGTGCAAAGCTTTAATAGCGCAAGACGAAGAAAACCGCAGGAAAGAACTCTGGAATATCTATTCAAAGCGAGAGCCGATCAAACTCCCTATCATAAATGATGGTTACGGAATAATTCCAGAATGTCCTATTTGTGGAGAAATGCCATATAGCACTAAGCAGTGCCACTGGTGCGGTCAGAGATTCATTCAAGATAAAGAAGTAGAAGAATACGAAAAGCCGCTGACGAAAGAGGTAACTTGCTTTTCATGCGGTAGAAAGGTAATTGCGAACGTGAGCAAATATAACGGACATATTAGTTATCATTGCCAGTGCGGAACGAGTTTCATCGAATAAGGAGGACACAAAATGAAATTCAAAAGTAATGCCAATTTTAACAAAGAACCTAAAACTGGAAGTATTTTTACATTGAAAGATAATTCTTTAGGAATCAGTATTCACAAATATGCCGGTTGCGGAGATGAACTGTTTCTCAATAGCAAGGCACTGAGCATTTATAACTATGATCTTGAAACAGAAGATTTTGACGAAGCTGTCAGAAAGGCGAAAGAAGTTATCATGCGTGAAGTTAAGAAAATCAGAGAAGATGCTTACAAATTCTATTCAGACACAAACATTGAATTTGACAGATATTAGGAGGACACAAAATGTTAATCAGAAGCCAGAATAAAAAATGTCTTGTAGATATGACTACAATAACTATTCAAGTATCTGGAATGATGGTTGTGTGCTATGACACATCACAAGTTTTTGATGATGTTTATATATGTCTTGGAACTTACGAATCAGAAGCAAAAGCCATGAAAGTACTGGACATGATTCAGGAAGCATATGGAGATTCGGAATACACAAAATATGTAATTCCAGAAGTATGCAGGACATTAAGTATGAAGCCAAGAACAGAAGAAAACAAAGCACATGCTGGAGAAATTGGAGAAATGCTTAAAAAAGGAATGACGTTCCAGATGCCAGAGGATAGCGAGGTGGAAGCGTGAGTCATATCAAAGACAGATTAAAGCAGTACGCGGATAAATATTCAGACTGCTACAAATACGCTGGGGTGTATGTAAAAGTTATTCAAGATATGCTTGAGCAGCTTCTGGATGATCTGGAAGAGGATGAGAAAGAAAATGGTTGGATTCCAGTAAAATATCATCAGATATCAGAAAAAGAACGTGAAGAAGAATCCATTTCAAAAGATATACATTATATGCTTGACTGCAAAATGCCAGATGACGGACAAGAAATATTGGTTACTAACGGAGAAACAACATGGCAAGATACAAGCTTTATTGATTGTGACGGATATTATCTTGATAGCAATTATGATTGGATTGATGTTACAGCATGGCGACCACTTCCAGAACCATATAAGGAGGACTAAGGAATGCGGTTAATCGACGCAGATAAACTAAAAAAAGACATACTGCTTCAAAATATCTTAGGAGAACCAATACAGAAGATTATAGACAGATATATACATATTGTGGACAGTCAGCCAACAGCTTTTGATGTGGACAAGGTTGTAGAGCAGTTGGAGAAGCTGGCGGATGAAGCAAATGACAAAATTCTGGAAACTGGTGGACTACAGCTATACTACGATGGGTATGAGGATGCCATGCGAACGGCGGTTGAAATCGTGAAAGGTGGTGGAGCTGAATGAAACTGAATAATGAAATCTGTGTATCTTTCTTGCGAGGTAGTGGATGGATGCAGAATCATGATGAAAAAGTTAAAAATGAAATTATTGATAAGTTTGTGGAACGAATTAGAGAAAGGTTTGAAATCAATAACACATGCAATATGATTGATATAAATATTGTAGCGCAAGAACTAAAAGAAGAGGTGCTTAAATGAGAGAAATTCTTTTCAAGGCAAAGCGGATTTGTGATGGCGAATGGGTTGAGGTATATTACCTAAGAGATCAATATCACTTAAGGGGGAAGGACATTATTTTTTATCGGAAGGATTCAGATCGGTTTACAGTATATACCGATAGAATTAATATAGAAACCCTCTGCCAGTTCACCGGACTGACTGATAAGAGCAATAAGAGAATCTGGGAAAATGACATCGTTAATCATAACGGAGAATATGCCCTGGTAAAATTTGGAATGTATTGTTCAAGCTTTGATTACGGAAGCTATAATTTAGGATTTTATGTTGATTTTCCAGAAGAGACATTTTACCGAAAAGAACTTGGGTATTGGCGCAGAAAGGTTGAAACTTCCGGAAACGTGTTTGACAACCCAGAATTATTACAGGAGGAACACTGATGCAAAGAGAATTTATTTGCGGTGACTGCATGAATTTTCTCCCGGACTTTCCAGATAATTACTTCGATGTGGCAGTTGTAGATCCACCGTATTTCAGCGGCCCAGAAAAGAGAGGATTCTACGGAAGAAAGATAAGTCCAATAGGAGTACAGAGAATATACAAAGTCTCTGAACAATGGAATATACCGAACCAGGAATATTTCGACCAGCTCTTTAGAGTTTCCAAAAATCAAATTGTGTGGGGCTGCAATTATTTTGAATACAGCTTCCCACCAGGAAGAATTGTATGGGATAAGTGCAATGGGAATTCAAGCTTTTCCGATTGTGAGATAGCTGCTTGCAGTTTCCATGACAGTGTAAGACTTTTTAGGTATATGTGGAATGGTATGCTACAGGGAAAGAGTATCGCGCACGGAGAAATAATGCAGGGCAACAAAAAACTGAATGAAAAGCGAATCCACCCAACTCAAAAGCCTGTAAATTTATATCGTTGGATATGTCATAAATATCTGCAGAAAGGAATGAAGATTCTTGATACCCATGTGGGGAGTGCAAGCTCACTGATTGCATATGAGGAATACGGCCTGGAATATGTTGGTTATGAAATCAATAAAGATTATTACGATTCAGCTCAAAAACGGTTGAACGAGTTCAGATCACAATTAACATTATTTGATTTAGGAATGGAGGTGCCGGAATGAGTAAATCAGTATTAGTGATGGAAACACCAGAGAATTGCTATGTTTGCCCGTTCGGAACTGCATACTGTAGCGCTCTTGAATATGAGGGTTTGTGTGAATTAGCTGACTGTTTAGATTGCGATGTAATTCTGATGACAGAAGAACATTATGATTGTGAAAGTAAATCAAGACCAGACTGGTGTCCGCTTATGGATTTGCCAGAAAAAGACAATGGAGATTATCCAGCTAATACGTCTGATGCTGGCTTTGCAGAAGGATGGAACCAGTGTATTGATGAGATTACAGGAGGAATGAGAGATGGCGAATGCAATGAAATGTGATCGATGCGGAAAGTTATATGAATCATACAACACTAAAAAAGATAATAAAAACATCAATGGATTTATTCCAGTGAATTTAGATGTTGATAGAAAGTATTATTCACATGGCGTAACGGACTTATGCCCTGACTGTATGAAAGAATTTCAGAATTGGATGGAAGAGGTGAAGTAGATGAGTAAGAAAGTGAAGTGCTGTGAGTGTGCTTCTTTTTTAGTTTGGGCTTTGCCTGAGCGAGTAGATAAATATAACTACGAATGCGCCAAAAGAGTTTTCAAATTGGCTTCTACTACAGGAGCATGTGGATACAGCATGAAAACCAAACAGATGGCACATGAGCAGTATTGCAAACGATTTGAAAAGAATAAATATTTAGAGCAGGAAAGTGAACCTTTTAAACAGGAAATTTTGAACCTTAAAAATGCGATTTCAGAGTATGAAAAAGAAAATTTTGTGGAAGTAGACGAATCGTGGAAAATTCTATTTATGAGAAGATTTCAAGAGGTGAAGTAGATGGAGAGATTTCTAATTGATGATGGTATTAAACAGTCAAAGATAGTTGCAAATCGTTATAAATGGAGTATCGAGAATGCAGATATGGGTTCAGAAGATGCAAATGAGTTACATGCAGATATATGCAATCAATATGTAAAGGAGTATGAACAGATCGCAGAGTGGCTTGAAGAATTAAAGTCTTACAAAGATATTGGCACTCCAAAAGAATTAAAGGAACTTTATGTGGTTTAAAGGAGGGACGTATCTATGATTGATAGTTTAATAGCATTTACATTTGGAATAATATTCGGATCATTTGGCACTATTTACTTGATTGCACATTTTATCGGCAAGCGTAAATAGCAATAAAAAGGCGGTGATGATATGCGAACCAGGCAAAAGTCACTTGTTGATTTTGGCGTATATCCAGAAGATATTAACCGTTTAAAGGATATATGTCAAAAAGCTACACCAGAGCAGAGACATGATATTTTGCACTGCTGCATAAGCTCTTGCCCTCCAGGGATTGAACTTCTGGTGTATGAATCTATTGTAACAAACAAATCCTATGACCGTATCATGAAGACAAAATACATACCGGCAAAGCGAGACGATTTCTATGCATACAAGCGCAAGGCAATGGCTATGTTTTATGATACTCTAAGAAAACTAAGAGAAATATAATAATACAATTAATATTAAAATGTGGGGACAAATTTTTCTGCCATGTATGGTAATATAGTATATATCTATAGCTATGTACCATATGTGGCAGTTTTTTGTGAGGTGATAATGTGGCAAACTTAAAAGCAGTTATGAGAAAACTTCAAAAAGCTATATTATCTACTGGATTAATTATAAAAATTGGAACATCACAATTCTACAGCTATGAGCAGAAACGATTGATTACAGTAACGATTATATCAACACCTACACTCCATCTTACAAAAAGAGGAGAATGGAAAGATTGTGATTATGAAATATTACGAACTGCATCCCAGTATGATGTAGTCATGTGCTTAAAAGAGATATGGGAGGCGGTCAGAAAATGAGGATAGACAGAGGTGATTAGATGGACTTAACGCCTAAACAGAAAGCGTTTGCAGATGAATATATAAAGAATGGCGGAAATGCATCTGATGCCGCAAGAAAAGCTGGGTATAGCGAGAAAACAGCATATTCAATGGGACAACAGAACTTGAAAAAACTTGAGGTTTCTTCCTATATAGCTGCAAAACAGTCTCTCATCGAAAAACAAAAAGGTACTGATATCATGTCTCTGGCAGAAATTCAGCAACGCCGTTCCATGATCGCAAGAGGTGAGCTGACTGATTCATTCGGATTTGCTCCAGATTTCTCCGATCAGCTCAAATCTATGAATGATCTGGAAAAGACATTAAAAATTAAGCAAGAGCAGGAAGAAAAGAAAGCAGCGGAGGAAGCTGCCAGAAATGCAAAAGAGTATCACATGGATCTGTATAACATTCCTGATTGCTTTCATTGGGCCATTAGAGATATTCGAGACAAGAAACATCTGGAGTATGTGTTTAAGGGTGGACGCGGCTCCACGAAATCAACCACTGTTGGAATGACTATAGTAGAGTTGATGAAGAACAATCATGACATCCATGCTGTGGTTTGCCGTAAGGTTGGGAATACTATTAAGGATTCTGTGTATAACAAAATCAAATGGGCTATTGGAAAGCAGGAATTTACAGAAGAATTTGATTCCAAGTTATCACCTATGGAGATTACGCTGAAATCAACCGGACAAAAGATATACTTCCGTGGTGCTGATGACCCCGAAAAGATTAAATCTATCAACCCTGAGTTCGGATATATTGGCATTCTCTGGTTCGAAGAGTTAGACCAATTCGCAGGACCTGAGGAAATTCGTAAAATTGAGCAGTCTGCGATTCGTGGCGGTGACATTGCATGGATATTTAAGAGTTTCAATCCACCAAAAACGATGAATAACTGGGCTAATAAGTATATTCTCGAACCAAAAGAAAACAGAATAGTTCATTCATCAACTTACTTGGACGTGCCAAAAGGATGGCTAGGGCAGCCATTTATTGACGAAGCAGAACACCTTAAAGAAGTCAATCCAAATGCTTATGAGCATGAGTACATGGGAATTGCGAATGGAAACGGTGGAAACGTATTTGAATATCTGGAGATTAGAAACATTACAGACGAAGAGATCAGTCACATGGACCGTATTTTCCCTGGCGTAGATTATGGATGGTACCCGGATGCCTTCTGCTATCTCCGAACTTATTATGATTCCGCCAGAGAGAAGATATATCTAATTGACGAGCTATATGTAAATAAATGGAGCAACTCCAAGACCGCTGATTGGATCAAGAAAAAAGGCTATGACGATTATACGATGATATGTGATTCTGCGGAGCCTAAATCCGTGAACGACTTCCGGGACGCCGGACTTCCTGCTAGAGGAGCAATCAAAGGGCCGGGAAGTATCGAGTATGGTTTTAAATTCTTACAGACAAAGACACTTGTCATTGACCCGAAGCGGACACCGAACGCATACAAGGAAATTACGGAATATGAGTACGATCGGGACAAAGAGGGAAATGTAATAAGTGGTTATCCTGACGGAAACGATCATGCAATCTCGGCACTTAGGTATGCTTATGAGCCGTTATTTAACAGAAGGGGGAACAGTGCATAATGTGTAAATTTTGCGATGAATTAGCTTCTTGGAAAGAATGCCATGATAATCCAGAATACAAGAAGAATAAATATATATACGGCTGTATGTTGTACATATACATGAAAGACCGAAAAGGGAGCATTACTTCCAGACCGTTTGACCTTAATTATTGTCCGATGTGTGGAAAAAAGATAGCGACAGGTGACTAAAATGTTAGATAGGTACTTTTCAGATAAAATAAATAAATTCTTAAGCATCGGTTTAAAAATATATGGATCATCTGACATTAACGAAATATTAAAAGTTGTAGAATATGAAGACATTATTGTGCGAGATACTTCTGTAAGATGGATGGATTTTAAAAGGTAGATTAAATGGGACTTATAACAACGCTAAAAAGGTGGTTTAACATGATTTTCAAAAAACAAGCCGAAGAGGATTTTAACATCCAGGCAGCAGAATTTCCGGAGATGGAATCACTGATTAACCGGTGTGCAAACATCTATAGAGGCGCGCCGGAATGGTTGGACGATAATAATAATATTAAGACGATCAATTTTGCGAAATCTGTCTGCTCAGAGACAGCTAGGCTTGCAACACTGGCGATCGGCATTCAGATAGACGGTTCTGCAAGGGCTACATGGCTTCAGGAACAGATTGACAAGGTATATTTCCAGATACGGCACTGGGTAGAATATGGATGTGCTTATGGAGCGGTATTTATCAAGCCAAACGGCGAGAGCCTTGACGTATTCACTCCGGCAGATGTGATGATTGTAGATTATGACAATCAGGAAATAAAGGGGATTATATTCAAGGACTATTATACCGTTGGACGGAAATACTACACACGGCTTGAATATCATCGTTTTGTCGAGACTACAATAGATGGCGTGACAACCTATCCGTACTACGTTTCTAACAGAGCTTATGTGTCGAAATCCCCTCAGTCAATCGGCGATAAAATCGACCTTAAACAGACCAAATGGGCTGACCTCATGGCAGATACGCCGCCGATTCTCAAAGCAAATGGCGAGAAGCTGGACGGACCTCTGTACGGAGTTCTGCGGACTCCACAGGCGAACAATGTAGATATCAGTACACCATTTGGCTTACCGATATTTGCAGAAGCAATTGAAGAGTTGAAAGATCTGGACATTGCATACAGCCGTAATGCAAAAGAAATCCTTGATTCTAAGAGAACCGCTCTGGTAGATGACCGACTGCTGATGCCGAGCGGATCACCAGTATCCGCCATGACACCGCAGGCCATGGAGCACAGATGCAAAGAAATGAGCTTGCCGGATTATGTGAAAAATGTATTCGGACAGGATGAGAAAGAGTTTTACCAAGAAATCAACCCGATTCTAAACACTGATACCCGTATAAGCGGCATAAATGCTCTTTTAAGCCAGTTAGGGTACAAGATTGGGTTCTCTAACGGATACTTTGTTTTTAACGAATCTAGCGGAATTCAGACGGCTACTGGAGTAGAAGCAGAACAGCAGAGGACAGTCCAGTTTATCAAAGACGTGAGGGACAAACTGGAATCCTGTCTGGACGAAGTAATTTACGCGCTGAACGTTTACGCTGACCTGTACGGACTTGCACCTGTCGGAGTTTATGAAGTCAATTATGATTTCGGAGACATCCTCTATGTTAGAGAAAACGACCGTGCAAGGTGGTGGCAGTATGTAACTACTGGCAAGGTTCCAGCATGGTTGTATTTTGTAAAGTTTGAAGGAATGACTGAGGAAGAAGCGAAAGCAATGGTCAAAGAAGCAGAGCCAAAGGAACCAACACTATTCGGAGAGGAGTAAAAAGATGGCAGACAAGCCGGTAACAAGGGAAGAAAAATACCTCGCATATCTGACAGGCGAAATTCCAAAGCCAATTACAAGAGAGTTTTAGTGAATTAAGTAAAAAAAGCGGAGAGGATTAAAACTCCTCTCCACTTTGCAATAACATTATTAACAGCCAGAATCTTCTCGCTTGGATACAGCAAATGTCCTCACTATATTTGCACCAGGAACATTGCCATCATTAATACACTTAGCCATGCGAAGCATAGATATGATTTGTGATGAAGACGGATGCTCCTTGCCGCAATTTGGACAAATTACCTTTTCCGTGTTAATTTGTTCATTTACGTAATAGTTGCAATTACAAGTACAGAAAATTTTCAATTTTAAAAACATTTTGCGACACCTCCTTAATAGGTTGATTATAGCATATTTTTAAAACATGTACCACAACATTTATCGAAAGAGGTGATATATTATACTTAGTCCTGAATATTTACGACAAATTACAGAGGGCAGTGAACAAATTGCTGAAGAATTGCACCAGTATATCATCTCTGAGATCGTATCACGGATGATGGCAAGAATCGGCAGGGGCGAGGACTATATTCTGACCAATGCTGATGCGTGGAGAATCAGAACGTTACAGGAATCCGGTGAACTGTTAGAAGACATTCTGGCAGAACTATCCAGATACACCAAACGTGAGCAACAAGAGCTTCTTGAAGCGTTTGAAGATGCCGGAATCACTGCAATGGAGTATGATGATAAGGTATATAAGGCGGCAGGATTAAGTCCTGTGCCGCTTGAACAGTCACCAACAATGATAAGACTCATGGAACGAAATATGCTTGCGACCATGGGTGAGTGGAAGAACTTCACACGGACAACCGCAAGTGCCGCTCAGAGGCTATATATCGAACAATGCGACCTTGCATATAACCATGTGATGACTGGTGCAGTTGGGTATACGCAAGCCATTAAAGAGGCAGTTAACAACGTTGTGAGTGATGGTGTTACCGTCACATATCCATCTGGTAGAAAAGACACGATTGAAACAGCGGTTGCACGTTCTGTCAGAACTGGTGTGGCACAGGCTACGGGGGATATATCCCTGAAGCGCATGGAAGAAATGGACTGGGATTTAGTTCTGGTTAGTGCTCACATTGGAGCCAGAACGGGTGACGGCGGTCAGAATCCGGGAAACCACTCATGGTGGCAAGGAAAGATATACTCTCGTTCTGGCAAGAGTAAGAAATTTCCGCCATTCTCATTGACCGGATACGGGACAGCAAGCGGACTGTCAGGGGTCAACTGTCGGCATAGCTTCGGAGCCAGTGATGGAGAATTTAATCCCTATGCGGAATTATCAGCACAGGACAAAGCCGACAAAGGCAAACAGTACGAAAAAGAACAGCGGCAACGTACTTATGAGCGAAGAATCCGCAAAACGAAGAGAGAGGTTCTTGGGCTGCAGGCAGGAGTCGACAATGCACCGAATGAAAAGGCAAAATTCGCATTACAGCAAGACCTTGACCGGAAGTCTTATCTTTTACAGAAACAAAATGCTGCATATAAAGATTATTGCAAACGGAATGGCCTGAGGGAACTACAAGACCGACTTATGATCGCTAAGTGGAACCGCCAGAACGCCGCTAAAGCCAGAGGAGCGGCAAGACGATATAAGACAGCAAAGGGGATTGACTGATGGATAGATGGGAATATTTCAATCCGAATCCTGTTAAGGATAAGAGAACAGGAGATTGCGTTGTCCGGGCAATATGCAAAGCAACCGGGTTCGACTGGGAAACGGTATTCACCGGATTAATGATACAGGCGTGCACTCTGTCAGATATGCCAAGTGCAAATTATGTCTGGGGAGCGTACCTCTATAAGCGTGGATACAGACGCAAACTGATTGAACAATCAGAACGATATATCTATACAGTCAACGACTTTTGTGCAGATCATCCGACCGGCACGTACATTCTCTGCATAGATGGCCATGTTGTGACGGCACAAGACGGCAAATATTTCGATACATGGGATAGCGGTAATGAAATCCCGGTATATTACTGGGAAAAGGAGAATAAATGAGCATATCAGAATTTATACAGATTTTCCTCTCTATCTGCGGAGGAGTGTCCATTGTCGGAGGGGCGGCAGCCGTAATCTTTAAGTGGATTACACCAGCATTCCGACTTAATAAGCGAGTAGAAACACTGGAAGAACACGACAAGCGTGACTTTGAGAGTCTTCAGAGGATTGCAGAGCGAGATTCATTAATTCTGGAAGTGTTATCAACCATGCTGGACAGCCAGATTAGTGGGAATAATGTAGAAGAATTAAAAAAAACAAAACAGAAGCTTACAAATTATCTTGCACAGAATCAGCGTTAATTGCATTAATAAGGGGTATGCTCATGAAATTATATGTGTTCACAAAGAAAGATATAGACAGATTCTTAGTAGAGTGCAATTTCACACCAGATGAGGAAAAACTGTTCCGGCTGAGGTGTAAGGAATATACGCTTGAGTACTGTGCTGAACAGATGAATGTGAGCATATCCACGGAGAAACGATTGAGCCGCCGAGTAAATAATAAAATAATCAAAGTGTGTTGATACTTTTTAGACACTAATTAGAGCCAGAAACGACCTGTTTCCGGTTCTTTTTTTGTGCAAAAATATAATCAGAAAGGCGGTGCATAAGATGGCATTATATAACAATCCTTATCAATATAGTTTTGGCGTTCCGGGACAGATGAATCAATTTCAGCAACAGCCTGTCCAGATGCCAGCTCAACCAGTGCAGCAACCACAGCAGAATAATAATGGTATCTTGTGGGTATCTGGCGAAGTGGGGGCAAAATCCTATCTGGTAGCACCCGGGACAAGCGTTTTACTGATGGACAGTGAGAGCGAAAAGTTCTACATAAAATCCACAGATGTATCCGGCATGCCGCAGCCACTGCGAACATTTGAATACCACGAGATAGGCTCTCAGATGCCGCCTAAACAGCCTGTTCAGAACATGGACAGTAAATATGTCACCAGACAGGAATATGACGATTTAAAGGGCAAATACGAAGCTATCATAAACCGATTAAATTCATTTTCTGAACCTGTTAGGACTAATACCGTACAGGAATCAGCGATCAAGGGAGGAAATGCAGATGAGTAATCCATTATTTAACGCACTTGGCGGTGGGATGCCACAGGGTAACGGACCAATGCAGATGATGCAGCAGTTTATGCAGTTTAAACAGAATTACAAAGGAAACCCAAAAGAAGAAGTCCAGAAAATGTTGCAGTCTGGAAAGATTTCTCAACAGCAGCTTAACCAAGTTCAGCAGATGGCAGGGCAGTTTCAGAATCTGCTGAAAGGAATGAAATAGTACATTACAATCTGGCCAGATTGATGTAAATACACAATAAAGGAGATTATAACTATGGATGGAAATTATAGCTTAGCAGACATTGCCGCTGCTACTGGAAATGGCAGAAATAATGACGGCATGTTTGGTGGAGATGGTGCATGGTGGCTTATCGTGCTTTTCTTGTTCGTATTCTGCGGATGGGGAAACAACGGATGGGGCAATAACGGCAATGGCGTCGGATATGCAGCCACAGCAGCTACTCAAGCAGACATTCAGAGAGGATTTGATAACTCCGCAGTAATCAGCAAACTTGACGGAATCAATAGCGGCCTGTGTGATGGCTTTTATGCCATGAATAACGGTATGCTTACCGGATTCAATGGAATCAACACAAACATCATGCAGACCGGCTTTGGAATCCAGCAGGCAATCAATGCCGATACTGTAGCCAATATGCAGAATACAAACGCATTGCAGGCGCAGCTTGCAAACTGCTGTTGTGAAACCAGGGAAGCTATCCAGGGCGTGAACTACAACATGGCGCAGAACACCTGTGCATTGCAGAACACCATGAACAGCAACACAAGAGATATCATTGACAATCAGAATGCTGGAACCAGAGCGGTTCTTGATTACCTGTGTGCAAAAGAAAACGCAGATTTAAGAGATAAAGTTCAGAAACTTGAGCTTGCTGCTTCTCAGTCTGCGCAGAATGCTTACATTGCGGCAAATCAGGAAGCGCAGACGGCAGAACTGATTCGCAGAATAAGTCCTATGCCTGTGCCATCCTACGTAGTCTCAGCGCCATATCCATATTCTGGATGCGGATGCAACACCGGATGTAATTGCTGATAACTTCATATCGAGAGTATCTTTCGATTGATTCGGATGTCGGCTTATGCCGTTTTACACAGAGGGGCAGGCTGAGACCTGTCCTTTTGTGATATGAAAGGGGTAAAAATTATGGCAGAATTTACAAATGTAGCTGCTCAGACTGTAGCAGCAAATGGAAACGTAGTATTTTCAAACACAGCAGTCAAAGGTTCTAACTGTATTCAGCACAGAGAGGGAAGTGGAATTATAACTCTAAGAGGACTGACTAATCAGTGCAAAGCGAGATTCTTTGTGGATTTTTCTGGTAATATCGCAATTCCAACAGGCGGTACTGTTGAAGCTATTTCTCTGGCTATTGCAATCTCTGGCGAACCGGTTCTTTCTTCTCAGATGATTTCCACACCGGCAGCAGTAGACCAGTATAACAATGTGTCCTCTGGCATCTATATTGATGTACCTCGCGGATGTTGCGTTAATATCGCAGTAGAGAATACAAGCGATCAGGCAATTTCTGTTGCGAACGCAAATATTGTCGTGACCAGAGAAGCATAGGAGGTGTGATTATGAGAGACATTAAAGACTTATGTGCAAGAATTGAAGACGAACTGTCCAAAATCGCTGACAGTGGGTTGACTACTGGAAATCTGGAAATGACATACAAGCTGATTGATATGTACAAAGATATAAAGAACACACAGTACTGGGACAAGAAAGTGGAGTATTACAACACTGTCCTTGATGAGATGCGTAGCGGATACAATGACGATTACAGCGAGCGTGGAAGAAAACATGACAGCATGGGGAGATACAGCTCAAGTGACGGCAGAATGATGCCAGATTACGACCGGGGCAATTCTTATGCCAGACGTGGTGAACATTATGTCAGAGAGCATTACAGCCGCTCTGATGGGCGAGACGCTTACGATGACTACATGACGCAGAAACAGAGCTATCGTTCCGAAAAATCTGAGGACTGCAAAAGAAAGATGCTTGCCGCTCTGGAAGAACATCTGGACGAACTCACAACAGAAATGAGCGATATGTCCAAGGACGCAGAATGCCGGGAAGAACGTGATCTTGTTAAGAGATACGTTGAGAAATTAAGAAATATGCTTTGATTTGACAAAATGTGGGGACAACTTTTTTAAAAGAATGTGATACTATAATCTTGCAAGGAATGGTGAACCTTGTAGGGCTTGCTGATTAGAAGTTTTTGCTTTCTTTTTCGTTTCATGTCCTCCTTTCTTTGCGAATATGCCCTTAAGAGAAACAGATGAAGCAGATTTGAGCGGAATCTGGAGGTTGAAAAGCGGATGCAATTTCCGGCATATTCATTAGTCAGTTTGACTGACTGGTAACACCTCCTCATGAATAAAACAACATCTCCGTGGAAGTCGGATAGTGGCAGGCATAACACGATAAATACCTTGCTAACCCGGGAATCCGGGTTAATGGAAATATAGCTCTAGTGGTAGAGCAATATCCGCATAGGATATTGGTTAGGGGTTCGATTCCCCTTATTTCCTTACCTTGCCAGTGGTCTAACTGGCTTAATCCATTTACCTGCGGCGGCAGGTCAATAAACACGACCAGGAGGATATATGCAGAAACTTATTGACACATTAAAATCATTTGGAATTGAAATCCCGGAGGACAAACAGGCAGATATAAAGAAAGCACTTTCTGAGAATTACAAGAATGCAAAGGAAGTTGCAAAAACTCTGTCAAAAGTTGAGGGAGAACGAGACGACTGGAAAGAACGCGCAGAGACAGCAGAAAAGACCCTGAAAGGTTTTGATGGTATCGACCCGGCGAACATTCAGACAGAGCTTGCTGGATGGAAGAAGAAAGCTGAGGACGCAGAGAAAGAATTCAATGCAAAAATCTACGACCGTGATTTCTCAGACGCTCTGAAAGCGGCACTCGACGATGTTAAGTTTTCCAGCGAAGCAGCTAAGAAGTCAGTCATGGCAGACATTAAAGAAGCCGGATTGAAACTGAAAAACGGTAAAATCCTTGGGCTGAATGATCTGATTGAGCAGATGAAACAGTCTGACGCATCCGCTTTCGTGGATGAATCTCAGCAGCAGGCTCAGCAGAATCAGGCAAGGTTTACTACTCATGTTGGACAGCAACAGACACCGGGAAGCATGACAAAGAAAGATATCGAAGCAATTAAAGACCCGTCTGAGAGGCAGGCGGCGATCGCCCAGAACATCCAGTTATTCCAGTGATTTTTACACCGACTATACGCTAGAGTATAGCCGCTAACCCAATACCTTAATAATTATGGGTAGAAAGGATTTTTTTTATGCCAGCAAAAACAAATCTTATTATGACTAATGATATTCATGTCACAGCACGTGAGATTGACTTTGTTACCAGATTCGAAAGAAACTGGCAGCACTTACGTGATATTCTGGGTATCATGAGACCTATCAAAAAGCAGCCGGGTGCTGTACTCAAGTCCAAATACGCAGAGGGTACTTTACAGAGCGGAAAAGTTGGTGAGGGTGAGGAAATCCCTTACAGCAAATTCGTTGTAAAAGAAAAGGACTATGCGGAAATGACTATCGAGAAGTACGCAAAGGCTGTGTCTATCGAAGCAATCAAGGATCACGGTTACGAGAACGCTGTTCAGATGACCGATGATGAATTCCTTTTCCAGCTTCAGACTGATGTTACCGGCAGATTCTATGATTATCTGAAAACCGGTACACTTACTTCCACAGAAACAACATTCCAGATGGCCCTGGCAATGGCTAAAGGCCGTGTAGAGAACAAATTCAAGCAGATGCACAGAAATGTGACTGGCGTTGTTGGATTTGTGAATATTCTTGACGTATATGAATACCTCGGAGCAGCTGAGATCACTATTCAGAACCAGTTCGGATTCCAGTACATGAAAGATTTTATGGGCTTCAATACAATCTTCCTGTTATCCGACAGCGAAATCCCGAGAGGAACAGTTATCGCTACCCCTGTTGAGAATATCGTTCTGTACTATGTTGACCCGAACGAATCCGATTTCGCAAGAGCAGGACTCGTATACACTGTATCTGGCGAAACAAACCTGATCGGATTCCACACACAAGGTAATTATCACACAGCAGTATCCGAAGCATTCGCAATCATGGGACTTACTCTTTTTGCGGAGTACATTGACGCAATCGCAGTAATTACCATTGATGAGACACCAACGCTTGGCACTCTGACAGTAACATCTGCGGCAGAAACAGCAACTGGTGATACAAAAATCACTGTAAATCCGGCTAAGGAAAACTCCAACAACGTATACAAATACAAAGTTGCGGCAGACGCAGTAACTGTTGAATATGGACAGAACCTCAGAAATTGGACTTCTTGGGATGGAAAGGCTGACATTAAGGCGGCAACCGAACAGAAGATTACAGTGGTTGAGTGTGATGGAACATATAAAGCACTGAATTCCGGAAGCGCAAGCGTAACAGCAAAATCATAAACGCAGGAGGTAACTGGCATGGCTTATGCAGATTATAAATTCTATACAGAATCATTCGGTAATGTCGTGCCAGAAACTGACTTTTCACGTCTGGCGGAAAGAGCCAGTGATTTTGTGGACACAATGACGTTTGACAGGTTGGTGGACGGGCTGCCGGAAAATGAACGCTCACAGAAACGCATCAAAAAGGCGGTCTGTTCATTGGCTGAATTAATGTATCAGATTGAGCTTGCTGAGAAGAATGCTACCAATGCCGCTGTGAGCGGTACGTCAACTGCAATCGGGTCTGGTGGTAGCACGACAGGCATTGTAACATCTGTATCCTCCGGCAGTGAATCCATTTCCTACGCCACACCTCAGCAGATTGGAGCAAGTGCAAAAGAATGGAGCGCTGTGTATGCCGCCGCCGGGGATGTACAGAAAACAAATGACTTACTTTACAAGATGGCTTTACCGCTTCTGATGGGAGTAAGGACGGATGATGGGATACCAGTATTGTATGCAGGAGTGTAATTATGGAATTAAAAGAACTCACCAGTAAAGTAATAGAACTGTTGAATATTGAAAATCCAGAACAGATTTCAGATTCTTTGATGGAAATTGTACTGAATGGAAAAACGGAATATTTCGACAAATTCTGTAATATGGTAGAGGACTTGTCTATTGATTGGCTACAGAAGATCTTTCAGTATTACCTTGCTGATAGAAAAGTAAAGATGCAGGATTACACGCCTGTTTCACTGGCAAAATTTGTCGGAAAACTGGTACGGACAGAAAATGAACACACTGTATATGATTTATGTGCCGGAAGTGGTGCATTGACTGTTCAAAAATGGAATCTGAATAATGAATTGAAATTCGTATGCTATGAGTACGATAAAACGGTTATTCCGATTCTGCTTTTCAATTTGGCAGCAAGAAATATTGATGCAGTTGTTGTAAATGGTGATGCATTGCAGGATGAAGTCTTTGCAACTTATCTTGTAAAGAAAGGTGATAAATATTCTTCTGTAAAAAAGATAGAAAATTTTAAGCCAGAAAAGACAGATAGTTGTATTTCAAATCCACCATATAATATGAAGTGGAAGATACCGCCGTTTGCGCAGTTGCAACCTCGCTTTAATGACTGTGAGTTGCCGCCAGAAAGCAATGCAAATTATGCTTTTATTTTGACCGCATTAGATAACTGTAAGGAAAAAGTTTCAATGATTCTTCCGTGTGGGATATTAACTTCAGAACTAAAAAATGAAATAGAAATAAGAAAGTATCTTATTGAGAAGAATCTGATAGAATCAGTTATTTTGTGTCCAGATAAAATGTTTGAAGCTACTTCGATTGCAACTTGCCTTTTGACACTGAACAAGAAAAAAGAGACAACACATATTGCATTTTTAGATATGCGTAAAACTTGCGATGTAGAGCAAAGAGAACAAAATGGACAGTTTGGCGGGGCAAGTCACGAAAATAGAACGTACAAAAAAGCTGTTAATGTTTTTTCTGATGAACAGATGGAAAACGCCATTGATTCTATTATTAATCAGAAAAGCATTGCCGAATTTTCAAAAAGCGTGCCTTTTCAAACTGTAGTAGAAAACAGATATACTCTTCTCCCAACACGATACCTTGAATTTAAAGAAGAGGATTTCGCGCACAGAGATTATGGAGAAATCATTGACGACTTAAACAGAGTTATCAATGAGAAAAATGGTCTCAAACTGACAATGAATGAAACACTTGCAAAATCAATCGGATTGTATGACATATTCCAGATGTTCAAGCAGTCGGAAGAAACAGCGGATTCCATGAATCAAATGCTTACTTTTACCGGAAAAAAAATCGAAAAAGAAAACTTTATTTCCATGACGAAGAAAGCAGGAGAACTGAAATTTGAAAATGGAAGCAAGAACAACATATCAACTATATTGCTTTCAATTTTACAGATGTGGAAACAACACATAATGTATCTGAACAATGAAGAAAACAGATATTTGATAGAATTAAGAGACGCACTTTTACCAGATTTAATGTCTGGAAAAATTGATTTGGGAGGTGATAAATAATGGACATTTCAACACTTGGCTCATGTATTGCAATCGTTATGATCTGCTACATCGTAGGAATGGGCTGTAAAGCATCAAAAAGAATCTCTGATGAATGGATTCCAGTGATCATGGCGGTTATTGGTGGAATTCTTGGAGCGGTCGGAATGGGAGTTATCCCAGATTTCCCGGCATCGGACTATATCACGGCAGTTGCAGTTGGTATGTTTAACGGATTGTCGGCAACTGGTGTGAATCAGGTTATTAAGCAGACAGTGCAGAAAGAATAATTAAGGAGGGGGTATCATGTACGAAAAAACGGTGACGATTTTTAATTATTACGAATCAGCCACGACAGGAGATGCGTACTGGTATCCTCATGTTTTATCCGGCGTTGACCTCATTACGGATAAGGGAGCGATACTCAAAAAGTACGGACCAGATGTAACTGACAACGCACAGTTACACGTTCGATACACTGTCCAGAACGGCGATGCAACCATTACTGATAAAGACGGTAAGATTCTCCCATATGTGCCTCCTAAAGAGTGGAAACAGCAGATTAACAACGCTTTGGAAGATACTATCACATTCTCAGACGAATCGTTCTTCTGGGAGGGTGAGTGGACTGGCGGAACGGTATCTGATGGTGATTATCGGAGCGGATTCTATCAGTACATGAACGAGAATAAGGATAACGTATTCAAGATTACCAGTGTAGGCGGTCCGTATACGCTGATTCCGCATTTTGAGATTCTGGGTAAGTAATATGAGTAAGATTCATCATTTCAAAGGATTCTCCATAGTCGATGGAGATATGAAAATCAAGCTGAATATGGACAGGTTTTCCAGACAGTATCAAGAAGCCCAGTATCTCCTTGACGGAATGGTTATGGACAGCATGGTTCCATTTATGCCAATGATTACCGGAAATTTTATCAATCGGACAAGAGTTGAGAGTACATCTTTGCAAGGAACTGGGAAAGTATGCGCGGCGGCGGCTCCTTATGGGCGTTTTCTGTACGAGGGGAAAGGAATGGTTGATGAAGCAACTGGAAGTCCCTACGCAAGACGTGGAGCAAAGAAAGTTCTTGTTAGTCAGTTTTCTGGTCAGACAGCCGCAAAGGAAAATCTTGAATACACCAAACAAATTCACCCACAGGCACAAGCAAAGTGGTTCGATGCCGCTAAACGACAATACGGTAGCACATGGATTCGCAAAGTAAAAGCACAGGCAGGAGGTGGCAGACATGGCGGATAAACCTATCGGAAAAGATGCAACCGGATACGAGATTCTGACAGATGCCATGAAAGCACTTCTGAACCAGTATCCGGGACTATATGAAAATGAAACAATCAAGTTTGAGGAACTTGGCAAGGAGTCCGGAATTGCGTTCTCGGCAGACAACGGGGCGCTGATCTATTCAGAAAAAGAAGATGTTTGCGGAACGATGCATCAGGTATGTCAGTACCCATTTTACGTGGTATATCGTACAGCATCTGACAAAGAAAGGCAGAAACTATCTGTTCAGAAGTTCCTTGACAATCTCGGTAAATGGATATGCCGGGAACCAGTTATTATAAATGGCTCTGAGACGCGTTTAAATGTGTTTCCAGAGCTTTCACAGGGGCGAGTGATAAAACGTATCACACGTGACAACTCCTATGGTTTAGAACCGCAGGAGAGCGGCGTACAGGACTGGTTGTTACCATTGTCAGTACGCTATGAAAATACTTATGAAGTAATATAACAAGTAACAACCGGCTATCAATTGGAGATAGTCGCTAACCTACACAGCCTTTTAAAAGTTATAGGCAGAAAGGACATTTCTATGGCAGTTACAGGAAAAATTGACCGTAAATATATGGCTCATTATATTGATGCAGGTTCCCTATGCGGAGGGCTGACACCAAAATATGAGCGTCTTGGAAAGGACCTGGAAGAGTACAATGTCGAACTCAATCCAGATACCGAAACATCTAAAAACATTCTTGGAGAATCCACATTCAAGCATAACGGCTACGAAGTTTCTTCTGACGCTGATCCGTTTTATGCAGATACCACATCAGACCTGTTCACAGCGTTGCAGAAGATTGTAGATGGACGTCTCAAAGATGACAACCTCAAAACAAAAGCAGTTGAGGTTCATCTGTGGACAGAAGCTACAGCAGGAAAGTATGAAGCATACCAGCAGGATTGTTATGTTGTGCCGACCTCCTATGGCGGTGATACATCCGGTTATCAGATTCCGTTTACTGTCAACTATGTTGGCGAACGTGTAAAAGGAAAATTTGATATCAGTTCCGGTACATTCACAGCCGACAGCGAATAAGCACATATACAAGGAGGACATGCTAAATGGCAAAAGTAATTAATACAAAAATTGATGATGGAATTCTCGTTTTTACATTCACAAATAACAAAGGTGAAGTTTTTTCTTCTTTCAAACTGAACCCGACAGATATCAATGTGGCAGCACGTGCAGAAGAACTGGAGGAGTGCTTTGAACAGTTCAAGGCTTCCGTCCAGAAAGTCACATCTGGTAAAGAAATGGCGGAACTGAATAAACAGATTGAGGATAAAATCAATTATCTCCTTGGATATGAAGCATCCAAGGACCTGTTTAAAGAACCAATTACCGCAACAACTGTATTCGGTAATGGCCAGGTATTTGCTTATATCGTTCTGGACAAGATCGCAGAAGCAATCGCACCGGAAATTGAAAAGAGAAAAAAGAAAATGCAGGCAGCAGTTAACAAGTATACGGAGAAATATGAAAAATGACCGCCTATGAGCTTCCCACCTCACTGAACATAAGTGGGGTGGATTTTTCTATCAGAACGGATTTTCGAGCAATCATTGATATTCTCATTGCGTGGAATGATCCAGAGTTAGACGAACAGGCGAAGTCAATTGTTATGATACAGATTCTGTTCGAGGATTGGCAGAGCATACCGCCGGAACATTTATCTGAAGCCTGTCAGAAAGCGTGTGAATTTATTGACTGTGGACAGACTGATGACAACCCGAACAAACCAAAGCCCCGTTTGATGGACTGGGAACAGGACGGAGATATGATTGTACCGGCTGTAAATAAAGTTGCCGGAAAAGAAATCAGAGCCATTCCGTATATGCACTGGTGGACATTTTTTGGATATTTCATGGAATCCGGTGAGTGCCTGTTCAACACAGTTGTTGGAATCCGCTCTAAAAAGGCGAAGGGCGAACGTCTGGATAAATGGGAAAAGAAATTCTATCAGGAAAACAAAAATATTATTGATATAAAGACACGTCTCAGCGACGATGAGCAAGCTTATAAAGATAAGCTGAATGAGATGTTGAACCTCAAATAGTTAGGAGGCGAACACATGGCTGCTGATGGCTCAATTATTATTGATACTAAGCTTGATACATCTGGAATTGATAATGGAGTATCAAGGATTAAACAGTCATTTAACAGCCTTGGTAGTGCTGTAAAAAAAATCGGTCTGTTAATTGGTGGGGCTTTTGCTGTTGGTAAGTTGGTGCAGTTTGGAAAAGAGTGTATTGAGCTAGGCTCCGACCTCGCAGAAGTTCAGAATGTGGTCGATGTTACATTCACCACCATGTCGGATAAGGTCAATGAATTTGCAAAGAATGCAATGGTCTCAGCCGGACTGTCAGAGACAATGGCAAAAAGGTATGTTGGTACGTTCGGAGCAATGTCTAAGTCATTCGGATTCTCAGAATCACAGGCTTACGACATGTCAACGGCTCTGACACAGCTGACTGGTGACGTAGCATCATTTTACAACATCAGTCAGGACTTAGCCTATATCAAACTGAAATCCGTATTTACTGGTGAAACGGAAACGCTCAAGGACCTCGGCGTGGTAATGACCCAGACGGCACTTGATCAGTACGCACTGGCAAATGGCTACGGCAAAACTACATCTGCTATGACCGAGCAGGAGAAAGTAGCTCTCCGTCTGGCTTTTGTGCAGAAACAATTATCGGCTGCATCTGGTGATTTCATCCGAACATCTGACTCATGGGCGAATCAGGTGAGAGTTATGCAGTTACAGCTACAGTCCCTCAAGGCAACAGTCGGACAAGGTTTGATTAATATTTTTACACCTGTTCTGAAAGTAATCAATATTCTTCTCGGCAAACTGGCGACTCTGGCAAACGCATTTAAGTCATTCACGGAGCTTATTACTGGCAAGAAATCATCAGGTCAGACAGGTGGAAGCGGCGCAGGGCTTGCCGGAACAGATACAGTTGCAGATACGGCAGATCAGTATGGACAGGCAGCCGATAATGCAGAGAAACTGGCAGATGCCACAAACGATAATGCTAAGGCAACGAAAAAGGCAAATAAAGAAACAAAAAATTATCTTTCTTCATTGGACGAAATACACAAAGCTACCTCTACAGATAGTAGCTCTTCCATACCATCTTCATCTGGCGGGAGTGGTGGAGCGTCTGGAGGATTATCTGGTGCAGTAAGCAATGTGGATTACGGAAAACTTGCAGAAGGCGAAACGACTATTAAAAAAATGTCCAAGCCGCTTGATTCCATAATAAAGAAGTTTAAAAAATTAGCCAAATTGCTATCAAAAGGATTCTGGGATGGACTAGGCGATTACAAACCGATTTTTGATGATATTAAGGAAAATATTAACTCTATCGGGAAATCCTTGCAGAATATATTTACTGATCCAGAAGTAATTGGAGCGGCAAGTGATTTTTTAGATACATTTGCCTATTCCATTGGAAGAGTATCTGGATCTTTTTCGAGGATTGGAATAACAATTGCTCAAAATCTTATTGGAGGAATAGAAAAATTTCTAAAGCAAAACACCAGTAGAATAAAAACATATTTAATTGATATGTTTGATATTGGATCTGAGGTTGCTCAAATTGAAGGAAATTTTTCATCCGCTCTAGCAGAGGTATTTTCTGCATTTGGTGGAGAAATTGCGCAGCAGATAACAGCCAATATCATAGGGATATTCTCAAATATCTCAATGACTGCTATGGGATTATGTGCAAGACTTGGAAGAGATATGCTGAATATGATCGCACAGCCGTTCATTGATAATAAGGATATATTAAAAAGCGCAGTCGAAGGAACACTTGGGGTTATCGAAACAATAACCGATGGATTATCGACAGTTATTCAAAATCTTTCCGATTTAGTGACCGCATTATACGATGAGCATTTAAAACCTTTTTTTGATTCAATAGCTAATGGACTTTCAACCATTTTTGGAACTTTAATAGATGGATATAACACATATATTCTTCCAGTTATGCAAGGTTTAGCTTCTAAGATAAAAGAGCTTATGGATGGGGAATTGGGAGAAATGTTTGTAAAAGTCCAAACTTTTCTCGGCAAATTAATAGATATCTTAAAAGAGCTTTGGGAAAATATTTTAGTTCCAATAATTAGCTGGATTGTATCAAATGCAATTCCAGTAATAGCAGACGTTGCAAATGTAATTGGCGACACTGTTATAGAGGCAATAAAATCCGTTATTAAAATTATTGGAGATGTATTAGATGTCCTGAGCGGAGTTATTGATTTTCTGAAAGGAGTTTTTACAGGCGATTGGGAACTAGCATGGAACGGAATCAAAGAAACTGCAAGAGGTACATGGAACCTTATAAAAGATATTATATCTGGAGCCTGGGAAGCTATTAATGGAATAGTAAAAACCGCATTAACAATAATAAAAAGTATCATTTCTCTTTCTTGGAACGCAATAAAAACAGTTACTGTTACAGTATGGAATGTTATAAAAACATGGCTGTCTAATACATGGGAAGCAATAAAAACTACAGTTTCGACAGTATTTGACGGAATAAAGTCTAAAATTACAAGAATTTGGGATTCCGTGTCAGAAAAAACGTCATCTATATGGGGAAAAATAAAAACGTTTGTTGACGGAAAAGTAAGTGCTATTCATGATGCAATCGTGGATAAATTTACAAGTGCCAGAGATACGGTCAGAAGGGCGTTTGAGGGTATACGTGATACCATCAAAGATATATTAAACAAGGTGATCGGAATTGCAAACAGCGCTATTGGAACTGTAAACAGTGCAATTGGCGGCATTGAATCAGCATTTACATTTGGACCGTGGAAGGTTCCAACTCCTTTTGGTTCGAGGACAATTGGATTTACAGCTAATTTCCCAAGAGTTCCTACAATTCCATATCTTGCAAAAGGTGCCGTTATCCCGCCAAGATCAGAGTTCCTTGCAGTGCTTGGAGATCAGAAGAATGGTCGCAACCTGGAAGCACCAGAAGAATTGTTAAGGCAGATTGTAAGGGAAGAAACTGGAGGACAGCAGTCTGGCGGAAGCTATAGATTTACCGCACAGCTCAACAGACGAACCATATTTGATGAGATGATTGACGAAGCAAAGTTAAGACGTGATGCAAGCGGTACAAATCCGTTTGAATTGGCATAGGGGGTGAGAATGTGGCATTTTCAATAAGTAAATCAATAACTGATAGATATAAAATAAATGGGCTTCTCATCCCTCAACCAGATGAGGATATGCAGTGTAACTTTGAGACCACCTATTCGGAGGGAAGTAATCGAACTCAAAAAGGAGTTGCACTAATAACTCCGCTTTTTACAGTTATGCAATATAGCTATAAAGCCACTAATGTGCCGGTTGATGAGAAATCAACTAATCTGGTAAATGCAATTATTAAAGGAAAGCCGTTCATTTTACATCACTGGTTAGCACACAAAAATGAATGGCGTTCAGAAAAGTTTTACGTGGGAAAAATGAATTACAACATAAAACAAGTTGGGGAATACTATTCCGAAATATCATTTAATATGCAGGGGGTGAATCCACTTGATTAATGTATCAAATACTTTTAAAGAAAAATTGCAGGATGGCGAGCAAGTAATTGAAATCGTGGAGATCACCTTTGCTGACGGAACAACAAAGACACTTGAAAACGAGATTATGATCGGCAACAATGACTTTTCCGATTGTGCGGAGAGTAGTAGCTTCCCGGTCGGCGCTACAGTTTGCAAAACAATGAAGCTTGAACTGGACAATACAGAGGATCAGTGGAAAGATTATAATTTCTACCAGGCAAAAGTTCACGCCTATTTGAAACTCCAGACTTCCGTGGCAGAACCAGCCAGTGAATCAATTTGGATGGATGATTTTTATGAGCCGATTTTAGACACTGATGGAAACAGCATAGTTCTGTCCAGAGCCGCGTCGGAAGACCGATATGAGACGATTGATAAGGGTGTCTATACAATTACCACGCCAGAGCAATATGGTGAAATATTGAGCTTTACGGCGCTTGATGATATGTACAAGACAAATGCTAAATATTATAGCGCTTTGACGCTTCCACAGCCGATTATGGCGCTGGTAAGAGACGCTTGCGAGAGTTTGAATATCCCTATGGGGTTTTCATCTATGGCGCATGGAAATGTAATTGTCACAGCGCTCCCAGATAATATGACATTCCGTCAATTGATCGGTTGGGCGGCAATGTTGGAGACAGCAAACGCCAGGATTGACAATAGAGGGTATTTGCAGTTTGCTAAGTGGAATTTTGGAGCTGTCGAAAACGGCTCCTTGGTTCCGATTAAATTAGAGGATTACGTGAATAGCCCAACTCTTTCCAGTGATGATATTGTAATTACTGGAATCAGAGTAAAAAATAAAGAATCAGAATCCCTGTTTGGAACTGCTGGATATGTGCTGGAGTTAGAAAACAATCTTCTGTCTGACAGTGACCTTGGAACTGTAGCGGCATGGATTGGTGGTAATATGATCGGGGCCAGATTCCGAAATCTGCAAGGAGATCTGATTTATAATCCTCTGTTAGAGTTTGGTGACATGGCATATAGCTTTGATCGGAACGGAAATAAATATCTTACACCAATCACTGATGTATCATCTCCGTTAAATGGCATTACCACTGTAAAAACGCAGGCAGATGATCCCATCCGAAATAGCAGCACATATATGTCGGAAGCTACAAAAGCACTAGTAGAAGCTAGACAACTTGTTAAGGATGAACGCACAGAGCGCGAAAAAGCCGTTGAAAGGCTAGCAAATACGCTTAAGGAGTCTGGCGGGCTTTATATGACAGAAGATCCACAGGACGACGGTAGTGTAATCTATTATATGCACAATAAGCCGACTCTGGAAGAATCAGATATTGTATGGAAACTCACGGCGGAAGCCATTGGAATTTCTACAGATGGTGGAAAAACCTATCCTTATGGATTTACTGTTACAGGAGAAATGATTACAAGACTGCTATACGCCGAGGGAATCAATGCAAGCTACATCAATGCCGGCGCGCTGATCGTGCGTGACACAAACGGAAAAATTATCTTTTCAGCCGATATTGATAATAACCAGATTGTAATTGACGGCGCATCCGTGCGAATCGGTGCATCATCTTTGGACGGACTGTTAAACAGTATGCAAGGTCAGATTGACGGAAATATCAATACCTGGACCGGAACTCCTGCGCCTACACTTAGCAATTACCCGGCAAACGAGTGGCTAACTGATACAGAAATGAGTAAGCATGTAGGTGATCTGTATTATGATGGAGACAGCCATGCTTACAGATTCCGCAATGATGGAAAAGGGTATTACTGGGAAAGATTAAAAGATACGGACGTAACAAAAGCATTACAGGATTCCGAGGATGCTTTAGCGGCAGCTAAATCCGCGCAGGAAGCGGCGGCTCTTGCCAAGAATATGACCTTGCAGCTGAGTAACGAATACCAAGGCGTTTCTGTTGATTCTGATGGAAATTATGGAACGTTTCCTAGTAACGTGAGTACACAGGCGGTCGTAATGTACGGAACACAGGATATTACATCTGATTGTAAGTTTACAATTATCAAATCAGATAGCGTAACAGGATCCTGGGACAATTCAACTAAGACATACACGGTAACAGCATTATCCGCTGACGATGGATGGGTAGATATTAAAGCAACATATATCAGCGTTCTATCAGTAGTTAAGAGATTTTCGCTGGCTAAAATTTACGCTGGCGAAAAAGGCAAAGATGGCGCTGACGGCCTCCAGGGACCGAAAGGAGATCAGGGTATTCCAGGCGTATCCCCATCAATACGATACTCTTCTATGCCGAATGGAGAGGACATGACGGATAATCCTCAATATGTACTTTGGCTTGATTCCGATGGGAATGTTATTTGTGATACAGATGGGAACGCTATTTGCATTTCACTTGAAGAAATTCCCTATATTGGATTTTTAAAATCTGGAGCAGAAGTGGGAAGTAATAACCCATCAGATTACACTTGGAGCAGATACCAAGGTTCTAATGGATTATCCCAGCGAACACACTTAGCCTATGCAAACAGTGCTGATGGAAAAACAGATTTCTCTGTGTCGGACAGTAATCGTGAGTATATCGGTATGTATGCGGATTTTACCGAGCAAGATAGTACTAATCCAGATGATTACGCGTGGACACTTGTAAAAGGCGCGAATGGCGCACAAGGTATCCCTGGAAAAGCAGGTGCGGACGGAAAGACGCCATATTTCCACATAGCTTATGCGAACAGTGCTGACGGAAAAACTGGCTTTGATGTAGTTGTCAGTGCCGGAAAGCAGTATATTGGCCAATATACTGATTACGACACGCCGGATGATTCCATCGACCCGACAAAATATAGATGGACAAAGATAAAGGGTGAACAGGGCGAAAAAGGAGAACAGGGTGTACCTGGCAGGACATATTTTATCGAGCTTTCATCCAATATCCTAAAGCGAGGACAGGATGATAAGATTGTACCAAGTACAATTACGGCAAAAGCTTATTATCGAGATGGTGACAGTGCTACAAGAACAGCATATTCCGGTAGATGGTATGTGCAAACTTCCACGGATGGCTCTACATTTACAAACGCATTGGTTTCAGCTGTGAATGAGCCGAGTAAAAGCTATACTGTTAGCTCACTGGATAGAAGCATTGTGTCTGTTAGATTTATCTTGTATGCAGCAGATGGAACTACAAATCAGCTGGATATGCAATCTGTCCCTGTAGTGATAGATGTGGACGCACTTACCCACGAAGAGATATTTGATCTTCTTACTAATAATGGCTCAATCAAAGGAATCTACAAAGAAGGCAATCAACTATATATTTCGTTCACTTACGCCAAGGGTGGTACATTAAAGCTCGGCGGTCCAAATAATGGATATGGCACTTTTGAGGTGTATGACGCTAGTGAAAATGTTATTTGCAAAATAAATAATACAGATGGATTTAAAAACATAAAAGGAAGCGAATGGGCGCAGATAAAAGAATCTATATTTAGCGCAGGATTTGGAAATATAGCTGATGGACTCCTTGATTTATCAGCACAATATAAAAATAAGAGAAATGTTGTTTTGCAATCAATAACCGGTGATTTGATTCTTAAAGTAGCGCAAAATTTTATGATAGAAGGGATGAAATCACTAACAGGTGGTAATCCAATGATGTTTAACCCATCATATTTGTATGTTGGATATTCCTCATCATCCTCCATTCGCTACAAAGTGCTTGGGAAATCCATCAAAGAAGACGAACTGGAAGACCTATACAGAATCAAAGTAATCTGGGCGAAATACAAAGACGGATATTTATCCGAGCAAGATGAGCGATACGGTAAAGAAATGCCGATGTTTATAGCCGAGGACATTGACCGAAGATTTCCATTAGCTGTCGATCATAATGAAAAAGGCAAGGCTGAGAACTGGAACTATCGTATTATGATTCCCTGTATGTTCGCAATGCTGAAAAATGAGCATGAAAAAGTTAAAAATCTACAATCCGAGCTTGATTCCGTGAGAACGGAATTGAATGAATTAAAGCAACTTATCAAACAACATATTTCAATGGAGGTATAAAACTATGGCTAATAATATTTGGAGTAATTACACAGAAAAAACAGCAACACCAGTAGACGCAGATGAAGTAATGGTTCGTGATTCCACAGACGGAAAAAACAAAAGACTTCTTTTTGGCACTTTCTGGAAGTGGGTAGCTAAGAAATTAAACGAGGCTACCATTTCGGAATTGGAAACCGAAAACAAGACAATCATCGGGGCAATCAATGCACTAAATAGTGATAAGACGAAATTATGCACTGATTCTAATATAAGTAATCTTAATGATTTTGGAAAAGCTCAAACTTAAATGCTTAGTGGAATCGCATATAATTCAGCATTAAATTATATACCAGGCGAATCGTCTTTTTCCAATGTTTTTTATATTCCGTCTTGGAGAAACTATGGGGTACAGTTTGTATGTGTACCAGATTCAGGAAATATTTATGTACGTATGAATAAAGAGAATAAATGGGGTTCTTGGATAAAATTAAATTAGTTGAACAGATTTCCATTTACTAAATTCATGTCCTCTATATTTACAACGTAAATATAAGCTTGTTGCGTTATGGGCGATATAGATTTGAGTAACGATATATGTTGTGGATATCACTATAGAGTTTATTGGAGAAACAAGAAAAAAATAACAAAACACTACCAAACATAAAATGAATATGCTATAATCAGCATATCAAAATCGGAACAACAAAAAGGGAGCTGAGTTCCCGACTACCAAACAAAAAACTCAGCTCCAAGCACCACAAAGGGTACAGCTATATTATATAAAAATGTGGGGCTGAAATTCACAATTGCTCGCTGTATCATGTACTTATCAACATGAAAGGAATGATATAATGAGCAAATTACAGGAATTTTTAAGCCTTGGTTATTATTACGCATCCAACGGCGGGTACCTTGAAAAGAAAAGTAATGCCTATCTGGATGATTTTAAAAAGAATGCAGGATACAACAATTACACCAAATTCGCAAGAGATGTAAATAGCTGGGGACAGCCAGGATGCCAGGGGCAGCCGTGGTGTGCAGAGTATCAGTTCTGGAAGCTGGCAAAAGTTCTTGGAATCACAAATGCGCTCAAAATTATGGGCGGTGGTTTTTACAATTGTGTATCAATCACTAACTGGTCTAAGAAAAAAGGTACTTGGTACAATACTCCAAAGGTAGGTGCGCTTGTAATCTTCCGAAATGGCTCCCATGTTGGAAGTGTGCAGAGTTTTGATAGCTCGAGAATCTATACAAATGAAGGAAATACTTCTAGTGCAGCTGGAGTAGTAGCAAATGGCGGTGCAGTCCGAAATAAGTCCTATTTAATCAGTGATTCTTCCATTGATGGATATGTTTGGATTGACTGGGGGTCTTACGAAGAGACAGCCACATGGAAAAAGACAGGAACCAGAGTAGCAACAGTAAATGATTTGTATGTCCGCGAGGCACCGAATGGATATGTTATGGGTTCAATCAATAAAGGAACCGTTGTTGAAATTGATGGAAAAACAAGTGGAAAGTGGACGCATGTAAAAGTTTCCGGTATCGGTATTGGCTGGATCTGGACTGGATATCTGACAGAAAAGGCAAATTCCGAATCTTCCACTATCACAGACAAGCAAAACAAGAGCCAGGTTCTATTTAAAGGAAATGTTACTGCAACTGTTCTGAATGTTCGTACATGGGCTGGAACTGAGTACCCAAACATTAAAAAATATCCAACTCTCAACCAGGGAAATGAAGTGGAAGTAATGAATTTTACCCAGAAAGATAAAAACGGTAGTAAGTGGTATTATATCCGTATTGCAGGAAAGTATTATGGCTTTGTATCTGCAAAATATATTAAGAAGCAGTAAAAATATCCCGGGGTTAATTTCCCCGGGAATTTCTTTTTTTAATTACCGACAACATCAATGAGCCAGTTCGTCAGTTCATAGAAGATATCATTAATTATTCTTCTGGATTTTTGGGAAAATATCTAGCTGGAAACCAATCTCGTTGCCTTTCCCATAAGCGTTTTTAGTATCTTTTGAGTAGGCAACCTTTTCAATCAAACTTTTAAGCATTTTATTCTTGGATTCTGTGTCAAGGCTCCAATAGTTATCAAGTAGCTCTTCACAGCGCGGGATAAAATCCGACTGTTGTTTTATAATGTTCTCGTCATGTTTGATTTCTTCTTTTAATTTTTCTATAGTATCGGAGCATGACTGGATAGATGCGGATATTGTTTTGGCACGTTCAAGGAAAACCTCAGTGGTATAGATACCCTGTTCGAGTAGGTCATATTGTTTTGCTTTTTGGGCGTTTAAGCTTTCCAGCTCGTTTTCTTTTTCATGTATGAGATTTTGTTTAGAAATTATTGTTAAATCAATAGCCTGTGAAGATGTATTAATATCATTGTTTAACTTATATTTCTCCACAATCTCCCTAATTCCATCAAGCACAGCTTTTTCAACCAGAGATAACTTGCTGCTCACTGTGGGGCAAGACGTATATGGACACATGAGGGTATCTTCCTGCCCGCGCTTTTGATAAGGGCGGCGAACCATGGCGCGACCACATTTGCTGCAATAGACAATTCCGGAAAGCGGGTTGCGGATTGAGTTTTTTATACTGATTGGGCGAGGTGGGTTCTTTTCCCGTATTTCCTGGACGGAATTATACAGATCCTCTGATATGATAGCCGGATGTAATCCATCGCAAATAAGAGTATCTTTTGATCGAGGGCGTGTCTTAATTACTTGACCAGTCTGTATAGTCTTTACTGTTTTTCTGCCATTCCACCGGATTTTTCCTATGTATACCGGATTTGTCAGAATCCCCTGTATACTAGCAGGAGTCCAATCACCGCCCAATGCAGATTCCATTCCCATTTCATTTAATTTCCGTACTATCTTTGCAACTCCGATTTGCTCGCAGCCATCACCGGCATACCAGGTGTAGATCATTTTTACAATCTCAGCTTGAGTCGGAACAGGTCGGAGAGTATAGCCTTTTTCTTTTTCAAGTTTTACTCTTTCGTATCCGTAAGGTGGTTTGTTGCCGCAATACTTACCCTCTTTTACCGATGAGATTCTTCCGGCGTTCAGTCGGCGCTTGATGGTTTTATACTCTCTGCGGCTCATAAATAGACCAAACTCAAAATATTCTTCATCAAATTCATTGTTTGGATCATATATTTTTGTGGGGGTAATAATTTTCGTGTCAGAATACTGGAAAGCCCTTGACACAATGCCTTGGTCAATAGTATCACCTCTGGCAAGTCGTTCAACTTCCACAACCAGAACTCCATCCCACATACCGGATTCTACCTCATGTAGAAGCTGCTGCATAACAGGACGGTCGGCGATAGTTTCTCCAGATACCACTTCCCGGTAAATAGCGCCTACGGTGTACTCTTTTTTCTTTGCAAGATCTAACAGGATCCGTTCATGTCTGGCAAGAGTTTCACCCTCCCCATGCGCCTCAGCTTCCCGATCGGCTCTGGATTTCCTCAAATAGATGCATACTGATTCGTTCATTTTATCATTCTCCTTTTTTTACACTTGTACGGCAATCCCGGAGATGATATACTTAATGTGCAGGTAAGATTTTTCTCTGGAATAGTCTTATTTTTTAAAAACCGGTCCTCGTTGGTAGCGAGAGCCGGTCTTTTTTAGTATTTATTCTATTTCATCAATATCAAGAGAATATCCAAGTACTTCTCCGACATCCGTACATTTTCCTTTCAATGTAACAGTGTCACCTTTTGACATAGATGCTATTTTAGCTTTCTGGTCGTCGTTTTTGATGTAACACTGAACTCCAATAATCTCAAAATCTCCATCAGCCATAAGATCAATATATTTTCCGGCTGCATCAATGTTTGTGAGCTTTCCGGTAATCTCGAGGTATTTACCTTTATATTTGTCAGACGCTCCCATAGCGTTATTATTAAGGGCATCCATCATATCATTTACAGATACAGATGTATATTCGATTGACTCAGATTCCTGTTTCTGACTGTCTGGAGCAGTTGCTTCTGTTTGTTTTGTCGTACTATCAGCGGATTTGTCTTCGCCTGTGACAGCACCGATAACCACTCCTATGATAAGTATTAATACAACCCATTTTAATATTCCACTTTTTTGTTTCTTTCTACAATGTGGACATATTTTTGCATCTTTTGGAATGTCCATCTTGCAATGTTTGCACTTCTTGGTTTTTTCTTCGCTCATGCTTTATCTCCCTCCAATGACGTAGTTTTCATATTTTTCTCTTATTTTTGCAAGTTCTCTTTGCCTGATCGGGACGATTGCGCCAGATACCATCGTAAAAAAATGACTCACTTCGCTTACCTCGTCCATATTAACTATATAGCTCTGGTGGCAGCGCAAAAATCTTCCGTCAAGACTCTTTTCGATATCATTGAGCTTTCCTCGTTCCTTGTGTGATATTCCGCACGTGCAATGGATCATTATGTATTTGTTCTGGCTTTCGATGTATTCAATATGCCGGAATTCAGCTCTGTGAAAGTAGTCCTTGTTCTTGATGGTAAGCGTTTTTTCACGGATATTTTCAAGAGTCTGCTCAACAACTGAATACATTCTTCCATGCTCGGAGCCTTTAATGATGTAATGCACCGGTAGCACATCAAGTGCATCAAATACATATTCTTTGTGTTTGGTCCAAAAAGTGATATTTCCATAGTATCCGATTTTTCTTAATCTTTTGGCAATCTCTATGCCATTTTCTCCGTTAATGGAGACATCAAGAATTATAATGTCATACCATTCACTATCTGAAACATCATCGATCAAAGGCTTTCCGCTGGTGTAGGTGGTTAATGTATATCCACCATCACCATGCTCTTTTAGATATCGGTCAATGCTACTTTTGAAAATCTCAATTCGTAAATTATCATCGTCACAAATCGCAATTTTCATTCAAATCATTCCCTTATGGGCGTTGTTTTCGCCATTTGCAAAAAAAAAGTGTTTAAATATGTTATTTTTATTATAGCATCGTTAAATTTAGTTGTAAATAGACGTTTTTAGGTGATTTGTGAAATGAAAATAATCAAAAATATACTAATTATAATAGGAGCTGTACTTTTGCTTAATTACATTGTTTGTTTACCAATGTGCATAGACGATTATATCCGCGAAGAGTCAGAAGTGTATTCTGTCCAAAATGCGTACAGGTCTTCTACCCTACATAAGAATAGCACCCATGAAATAAAGCAGAGCATGCCGCCATTTTTATTCGCCCTGCCGCTAAACAGAAAAGACTATATCTTTGATGTTACGAATAATTTCTATGCAATCATAAACATATCGGTGTATATCTGGCAGTTTCCAAGGGCAAACATTAGTGATATAATAGCAAAAAAATGAACGAATGTTCGGTTATATTTCCCACAAGCCGGACATATACTGTAGTGTAGGTGATAGTTGTGACAGGGAGGGCTATTTATGGATTATAAGAAAGAGATTATTGAGATGATAAATGGAATAAAAAAGACAGGTACATTAGAGTACCTGTACACATTCATAAAACTATTTTTGGAGAGGTGGGGCGATTAAGCCCCACTTTTTTTAATTAGAAAGCATGGAATCAATTAGACTTAAAACAATTTTCTGATCGCGTTCGCTTAATAATGAGAATTTTGAAATCAGATTAAAATCTTCTTTCGCCTGATTAGGTGTGTCTTTTCTGGCACGTCCTACGTTAAATCCCATTAACCACGACTCTGAAACATTTAGTGCCATTCCTAAGACAACCAGTTTTTCTTGACTAGGCTCTGTCTTTCCAGAAACGTACTGGCTAATATCTGACTTATTCATTTTCACATTGTATTTCTTACAATATGGAAGAACAAGATTGAGAATATCAACCTGTCTCAGATTACGTTCGTCCATCAAAGTCTTAAATCTTTCTGACGAACTAACTTTTTCCATTATATTATTCTCCTTTCGCTTTCTGATGATAATATATCACATATGAAACAAAAGTTCAAGACTTAAAACAAAAAAGTTAAAAATATTGAAAAAATGTATTGACATAGCGTAACGGCGGTGTTATATTATAATTAGTTCAAAACATTGAACTAGAAAGGAGTGCAGATATGGCATTTGATTATAGTAAGCTCAAAGGAAGAATCGTTGAGAAATATGATAGTCAGAGTTCCTTTGCGAATGCTATGGAATGGTCGGAGCGTACATTGTCGTTGAAGCTCAACGGAAAGCTGTTTTGGAAGCAGTCAGATATTTGCAAGGCAGTCAATCTGTTAGAACTTTCTGCTGATGATATACAGGACTATTTTTTTAAAGAAAAAGTTCAAAGTTCTTAACTAGAAGGGAAGTGAAAACAATTGAGCAGATACAAAAACAAAGTCGAAGAGTCCTTTGGAGAGCTTTGGAAATTTGTTCTGGATTTGCAATATGAGACAGGCAAGATTAAAAAAGCTGTTCTGACAGGGGAAAAAGGCGACTTGAAGATGCCCGAAGAAATTCCAAGTGAGCAGACGGATAACGAATATCTGAAAGAGCAGTTCGGAATATATTCACGATATGTGAAATCATTATCCATCTGCACACACGTTTTGACAGTTATTTCAATAATTGCTCTAACAATTTCAATAGTGGCTCTGATTGTATAGAGATTGAGAAAAGACCTGTAATCAGCGCAATGATGGACAGAACAGTTGTTATCCAAAATCTGGATATATCTTGAAAATATGCTTTCATGGCAACTTCTCCTGCTTGCGTGATTTCATATTCGTACTCTCGCAATCTTGAGCGCATAAAGCATTTTTTGTTGAAAAGGTATTTGCAGGCATCTACTTCACGCTGATTACCAGGAGTAAATCCACAATTTCTTAAAGCTTTTTTCAATATTTTATATTGATATCTTGTTATCAAATGAACACCTCCTTCACAGGAGAGTATATCACAAGAAAGGAGTGAGCGCATGTCTGAAAAAGAAAAAAGAATCGTTAAAAAGCTGAAAGACGCGATTCCTAATATGTCAGAATTTGACAAGGGATACATTCTTGGTAAGACGGAAAGTTTTTCTGAGAATAAGCCAGATGATTCTGGTAAGGCACAGAAAGAAAGTTCATAAGTTTCTTGAGCCAAGGCTGCCAGAAGTTAAGTAGAAAGGAGTGTATGAAGATGGAAGGAAAATCAATCGCCGGACTTACGGACTATGCTTTTGAGATGCTTGGATATGATAAAGAAAAGATTCTCAAGGCAGTAGAAAATTGCGTAATGGCAATGGGAGAATTGACAATCGCAGAAAGCAAAGTTGCCCGTAAGCATCTGGACTCTGTTATGGAAGAAATGTATAAGCGGAGTCAAGACACCTTAATAAATACTATTCAGCCTCGTTTATAATCTTATTTTCATGAACGAAAAAATTATAAGCATAGTTATAGGCTTGCACATACTGGTTGGACAGTGACAGTACATCAGAAGAATTAACTTCATCTTCGCTGTTTAATTTATTAACTTGTGCAGTTACTTGGATATAAGCTAAAGCAATATTGTGTGCTGCCAGTTCTGGATTGATAGTACGGATTTCTGAAAGTTCACTGTAACTTAAACCAAAATTATCGGGCATAGCAAATTCCTCCTTTCCAAAGGAGAGTATAACACGAAATTTTATCAGCAGAAAGGAGAAAGGCGTGAAAAAATCAACCAGGAAAAAGATCCGTTCTCTTGAAAAGAGAATATCAGATATTGAGTCACAACTTCAATGTCCGCAAGCTACTTTTACATGTCAATTGGTTACTCCAAACGACATTTTAGCCCAGATTCTTCAAGAGAGTCAATATCAAGATCATAAATATGAGCTTCGAGCTAATCTGAATGGCAAGACATTATTCGAGAAGAAGACGGAAAGTTTTTTCTTAGAATAATCTGGAGCAAGAATCAGATAAGAAAGAAACTGCAACTTCACAGTAATTAAAGAGGAGGAAGAAAATGAAGAAATTTGAATTAACATCAGAAACCAAAATTAACATTTTCGGAAAGAAACTTTTCCGAATCAAGGCGCTCGTTTCATTTGGAGTTGTAAAAACTGGAGAAACTGGCGGATGGGTAGAAAAAGAAGAAAATGTAAACCAGTCCGGCGATGCATGGGTGTTCGGCAATGCAGAGGTGTTCGGCAATGCAAGGGTGTCCGGCGATGCAGAGGTGTTCGGCAATGCAAGGGTGTCCGGCAATGCAAGGGTGTTCGGCAATGCAGAGGTGTTCGGCAATGCAGATTACACAACTATTCATGGATTCGGTACTCAATTCCGCACAACTACATTCTTCAGATGTAAGGACAAACAAGTTAAAGTGTCTTGCGGCTGCTTCTATGGAACAATTCCAGAGTTCCGTGAACAGGTGAAAAATACCAGAGATGGAAAAATCGCAGAAGAATATCTGATGATTGCTGATCTCATGGAGAAACATTTCGCAGAAGAAGCAAAATAACAGAAACATCATAATCTATCGTAGAAAGGAGAGATTCTTATGGCAGTAATTAAAACAATAAAAAATGAATCTGGCGGGGTAATCAGAATACATGATGATTACTGCAAGGACAATACACATGAAGACAATCAAAGGATTGTCGATGAATGTTCGAGAATTATCTTGGACTACTACAGAAGAAAAGCAAATTTGGCATAAGCGCCCCGGAGGGAGCCGACACCTCCACCCCGGAGCAGTAAGCCACTAAACCAACCTTAGTGGATACAGGTAAATTATAATCCTCTATCCGCTAAAAGTCAATATAAGCGATAAGCGAGAGGAAAATAATATGGAAAATAAAAAAAATGCAACAAACAACGAAAAGATTACATGGAACGATTTGGAAACAATGCTAGCTACCGAAATCGTGAAAAAAGCAAAGAGAGAGACTAAGAAGTGGTTCAGTGCATGGCTTTTGACTGCCGCGCTGTTAATCATTACTAATATCTTTTGGTATATTGCTTACAGTCTGTAATCTTTTTTTCTTTTTGGAGGGGAAAGAATGAAATCACCTAGACAGAACAGAAAGGATATTGTAGTCAGTGTGATTATCGGGATCCTGTTTACTTTTCTTCCGGTGTGGATGTGGGAGAAGAGCTTGCAGCAGGTCCTGGCAGGCATTGTATTTGCGCTGTTTACGTATTTAGCACTGCTTTAAGAAAGGAGAACGAAAATGTTTGAAAAAGAAATCAAAGAGCTTTTTGAATTAGCATGGAGAGTTTCAAACGAAACAGATTATTTTGTTTCGTTTTACATCACTTCGCACGTGCATCTTTGCGATATCGACATTATGAATTCAAAGTGGGATCCGAACAGGAAAAAGGATGGAAATTACACAATCTACTTTGATAGTAAACTGCTTAAGAAGGAATCAGCTGAGCAGTGCAAACTTGCAAAAGCACATCTTCTTAGACTCTTAATAGATGGGAGGTGTCCGCTAAATGTTGAATCAGATGGAGTTGAAGCTCCTGCCGACAATGGAACTGATAACAACGGTGAACGAGCTTCTGGGTGAGCTGGACAGGCGGGAAGCGTACATTCTTGATTGGGAGAACCCGGACATGTATCTGAACCACCTCGAATATCACTGTGCCGGCGGAGCATTTTCGAATGGTGAAAAAAATCCGGTGAGAGGGGATGGATCCGACAATGTGTATTGCTTTTTTGAGGCGGTGTAAACATGGAAGAACGCATTAATGAGATTGTTAGATTGATTGACACCCAGCTTGCTATTGTGCCAGATAATCCGATAGAGGAATCATACAAGGCAAGGACATTGGCAAGCTACGTACAAGCCTTAAATGGGCTTTTAACGGCTCAAAAATCATATAAGGAGGAAAGTATCAATGAGTGATTTTGAAATCCGTATTCCGGCGAGAAAGAAACAGCCTGCAACTGATAAGGATAATCCGGTCGTGAAAGTATCAACAGACGCATACAACGCACTGGTTGAGATTTATAACGAATCAACTTTATCTATGAAAGATATCGCAAGTTTGCTGATCGTTGAGGGCAGCAAGTATGTAGTGTATGACAAGGAGGAATAGCAATGGCAACACCAGTATTGATTATTGGAAAATCTGGATCCGGCAAAAGTACTAGTCTTAGAAACTGTCAGAATTCCGATTGGAACCTTATCAGAGTATTAAATAAGCCGCTTCCGTTCAAAGGAAAGATTGACGGATGGTTTACAGATGATTACCAGCAGGTAATGAAATGCCTGATTGCATCAAAAGCGGATTCTATTGTGATTGATGATGCTGGATATCTTATCACCAACCACTTTATGAGAGGACACGCTTCTGCCGGAAAAGGCAATGCAGTATTTTCACTTTACAATGACATTGGTGATTATTTCTGGAATCTTATCCAGTTTATAGTTACGAAAGTACCGCAGGACAAAATTGTATATATGATGATGCATGAAGAAAAGGATGATTCTGGAGATGTGAAGCCGAAAACCATCGGAAAACTACTTGACGAAAAGATTTGTTTGGAAGGTCTTTTTACCATCGTTCTTCGCTGTATTGAAGAAAGCGGAAAACACTTATTTGTCACTCAGTCCAGCCAGGGAGCAGTAAGTAAGTCTCCGATCGGAATGTTTGACAGTTTAACTATTGATAATGATCTCGCAGAAGTAGACAAGATCATTAGAGACTATTACGAATTAGGAAAAGGAGAAAACAATAATGCAGAAACCAAATAGCTATGACACAACACAGGCAGCAGGAGAATTTGAACCAATTAAACTCGGCGGTCACAAGATGGTAATTAAGCAGGTGTCCGAGCGTCAGTCGAAACCAGACAATGAGGGAAAAACTAAAAATATGCTCGTTATTCTGTTTGATTTTGCCGACGGTGACGAACAGGCTGGATATTTTATGAAACAGTTCGAGAATGATATCCGTCCAGACAAGAAATATCCAAATGCCGGTACTAACTATATGGTTATTGATGAGAGTGTAGATTATGGTGTTCGTAATCTCAAAACATTCATTACATGCGTAGAAAAGTCAAATCCGGGATTTGCTGTTAAGTGGGGCGATAACTTCGGGCAGCAGTTCAAAGGTAAGCTGATCGGCGGCATCTTCCGTCTGGAGAAAGACTGGTACGAAAACAAAGAGGTAAAACGTCACAAGTTAGCATGGTTCCGCAGTATTGAAGGAATTAAGGATGCGGACATCCCAGAAGAGCGCACCACAAAAGCCTATGACGATCATCTGAAGGAAGAAGCTATCATGGGAGCGAATCCGGCAGGTACTGACTTTATGAATATTCCAGATAGCGTAGCAGATGATGTCCTTCCGTTCAATTAATATAGAGGTGAGTTAATGGGATATACACATGGAATACCATGGAACGACGATCTTATCAAAGAAAATATCATGATAGTTGTTGAGAAATTGAATTTAGATCATTTTCCAACTCATTCCGAAATGATAGAAGTTTTTGGAAACAAAAGCCTTGCTTGCAAGATTGCAAAGCATAAAGGGACTGTATATTGGGCTGAAAAACTTGGACTGCCTCTTAAATATTCTGATACAACTTTTGGAAACAAATATGAAATAAAAGCAATTTCAGATATTTACGAGAATGTCGGATTGAATAGTGTTCAAACAAGCTCAAGGCATCCTTATGATTTGCTTACTGATAACAGTGTAAAAATAGACGTAAAAGTATCTAAGGAATTTACAAACAATTGTAATTCAAAGGCATTTACATTCAACCTCGAAAAGAAAAATCCGACTTGCGACATCTTCCTTTTATATTGTTTGAATGATGATGAAACATATCGGAAGGTATTAATAATTCCTTCCTGTTCAACCATCGGAAAAACGCAAATAGGAGTAGGAGAGAATAGTAAGTGGAATCGTTACGAAAATCGTTGGGAGATTATAAAACAGTATAGTGAATTCTTTGGAAAATACAAATACAAGAAGGATGTGATCTGATTGGTCATACAATGTGATACACGTGAACATAAAAACGAATGGGAACGGATTCAGAATCAGTTTGACAGCCTTGAAGTACAATATTTCCGATCAAAGTTATACTGCGGAGACTATCAATCTTTGGACAATGCAAAGCTCTGTATTGACCGCAAAAAGGATTTGCAGGAGTTATGCGGAAATGTATGCCAGCAGCATGAAAGATTCAAAGCGGAGCTGATTAGAGCGCGTGAAGCAGGTATACAGTTAATCATCCTATGCGAGCATGGTCCAGATATTAAATCTGTTGGTGATGTGTATTTTTGGGAGAATCCCCGAAAACATAAAGTTATCTGGAGAACTGTAAACGGCAAGAGAGTAAAGACTGTGATATCTGACAAGGCTGTTGACGGCTGCCAGCTATATAAATCTCTTTGCACGATCAGAGATAAATACGGCGTCCGATTTGAATTCTGTACAAAAGAAGAAACTGGGCGACGAATCGTGGAGCTGCTATCATGACAAAAGAAGAAATCAAACAGTCGGTGAAAATGTCGGAGATACTTTCCAGGTATGGACTAAAACCGAACAGAGCAGGATTTATATGTTGCCCTTTTCACAAGGAAAAGTCAGCGTCATGCAAGATTTACGATGATTCCTTTTATTGTTTCGGTTGTGGAATCGGCGGTGATGTGTTTGATTTCGTGATGCAATATGAATCTGTTCCTTTTAGCACTGCATTCATTGAGCTAGGCGGTACTTATGTATCAAAAAAAGGTAAAAGCCGCAACCAGATTAGACATGAAGTGCGAGATATCAAATCAAAAAAATGTAATCCCACTCAGGATCCTAATGAGCTTGAGCAGGTAGAAAAGAACATACTTATGTACGAAACAGCGCTAAAAACCTTCCCTCCTGGTTCAGAAGAGTGGTATATGTGCCAGTTCAACCTTGAAAAAGAAAGAAGCAGATATGAAATATTGTCAGCTAAGGCAGGAGGTGAGAAGCATTCTTGAAAATATTGAAAATTTGCAAGCAAACGATTTTATGCAGAAGCAACTGTATGAAGAACTTTTTTCAATAAAAAGTAAAATCGACCGTTCGGAAGCTAAATTTAAGTTAATGGACAGGGCGAAGAGTGTAAGAGCAAAAAGCATAGCCGAGGAATTCATAAAAGAATTCCAGAAAGCAGAACAGGACAAGGAAAAAGAAGAAAAAGCAAATCGTTCTATGCAGTTAGTTGAAAATATCACAAACTTTTATGAGGATGATATTGGAAAAGAATATCCAAACATGGCTTGTGGCAGCTGGATAGCTACAGAAAACGGAATATTTTCTTCTGAAACATCCAAGGCGAGAGAACTTGTATGCCACCATCCAATCATGCCGATACGTCGATTGAAAAATATTGAGACAGGCGAAGAACAGATCACAGTGGCTTTTAAAAGAGATGGATACTGGACAGAAATAACTGTTCCAAAAATCGACATTGTGACTTCCAGGGCGATAACTAATCTTGCAAGGTTCGGTGTGCAGGTCAACTCGGAGAATGCAAGGCTTCTTGTGAAGTATCTGGCGGACGTTGAAATGTATAATGCCGATATGATCGACATACAGCACTCTACGAGCAAGTTAGGGTGGCATGGCAATGTATTTGTACCTTACGACCTTTCAATCGTCTTTGACGGCGAATACCGCTTTAAAACACTATTTCAGAGTATACAGGAAAGTGGAGACTACTTCAAGTGGGTGACTCTGGCTAAACAGTTACGATCGTGCGGACGATTAGAACCACGAATAGCACTGGCAGCATCTTTTGCAAGTGTGCTTGTACAACCGCTTGATGCATTGCCGTTCATCGTAGACTTCTATGGACAGACAGGCGGCGGCAAGACGGTAACAATCAATATAGCGGCATCGGTTTGGGGGAATCCGGCACCGGGAGCCTACGTTGGGAATTTTCGTTCAACAGATACATCATTGGAGACAAGGGCAGATATGCTCAATAACCTTCCGATGATCCTCGATGACTCTAAGAACGCTTCTCAATATATTCGGGACAACTACGAAACATTGATTTACAATCTCTGTTCCGGTAAAGGGAAAGGAAGATCAAATAAGGACCTCGGAGCAGCTAAGGAGAATACATGGTGTAATGTAACCATTTGTAACGGTGAGAACCCTATTTCGGAATTTGCAGATTCCGGTGGAGCAATCAACAGAATTGTTGAAATTGAGTGTTGCGAGGATATTTACGAGAATCCGGCAGAGATTAACAGCACTGTAATGAAAAATTATGGTTTTGCTGGAAGAGTATTTGTTGGAAATCTTAAAAAATTTACACCGGATGAGTTAAAAGAAATGAAGTCTGAGATTGAAAAGGGCTTTGATGGATATAATTTCCCGGCAAAGCAGGTAATGGCTATATCTACTCTTCTACTAGCGGATAAATTAGCTACAGATTTCATATTTAAGGATGGACGTGAGCTGACAGTCGAGGACGTCGTAGATATTCCTACACGCAAAAAAGATGTATCAGAAGGTCAGAGATGCTATGAATTCATTCTTGAAAGTCTTTCCGTGTACGGGCAACACTTTGATGCACAATTCAGCTGTGATCAATGGGGATTCAAGGAAACTCCAGATGAGTATGGAGACGTATATGTATACTTTTATCCGAAACCTCTTGAAAATCTCCTAAAGAACAACGGATTCTCCAGAAAGGCCTTTTCAGCATGGGCGATTAATCGAGAATTAATTAAGCATACAGGAAAAAGGGATACGGTAATAAAAAGAGATGGGGGAAGCGTAATGAGACTTGTTGCTGTAAAGATTATTGATATAAAAGATCTTGAAGACGAACAGGAAAATGAGCATGTTGAAGCTGATTTTATACCTGCTAATACTGGAACAAGTGTTCCGTTTTCGTGATTTGTAACCATGTAACCATGTAACCCGCGGAAAAGCATGTGTATAGGGAATAAAAAAATATATAAAAAAATCATATACACATTGCAATCTCCTATAGGAAAACATTGGTTACATTGGTTACACGGTTACACAACTCTGAAACCCGCATAAAATAAGGGTTTGCGGTGTAACCAAGGTGGTTGAAAAGTTGGTTACACATTGGTTACAAAAATAAAATGATTACACAAATTAAAAAATAAAATTAAATTGCATGAAAATTCAGATTGTTACAATTGGTTACTAAGGCATAAGGAGTGGTTACAAAAATGGAAAAAGAGAAGCTTAATAAAAAACAGCGGTACGCATTGGACACAATGTTGTCTGGCAGTAATGTTTTCCTTACAGGAGATGCAGGAACAGGCAAGACAACGGTTATTCAGACATTCATTGATGAGGCGGAAAAAGCTGGTAAAAGCGTTCTGGTATCTGCTACTACTGGAATAGCTGCGGACAATATCGGATATGGAGCGACTACCGTGCATCGTGCATTGAATATCTCAATCAAATTTGAGGATTACAAGAAAAAAGTGAAATCCAGAGCTGAA
>ENA-OZBH01000156-OZBH01000156.1-human-gut-metagenome-genome-assembly--contig:-NODE-156-length-53070-cov-9.457135_pt1 | contig 53070 bp, 69 predicted proteins | sample MGYA00243978_ERZ653518 | MGnify/ENA primary metagenome ERZ653518 (study PRJEB26926, sample SAMN06164923) | human gut metagenome | biome: ENVO:00009003; feature: ENVO:2100002; material: ENVO:00002003... | reverse complement strand
CAAAAATGGGGTGAGGAAAGAATATTTCCTCACCCCAACATTTATTATAGAACCAAAATAAAAGCACCGGTGAGTGTCTCTTTTCCTATGGAAGGAGGTTGTGTCTTTTTATGGAACTTTTGCGGGGCAAAGAGGCTAAAGGCATGGAAGAATCGGCAATTCATGGTATAATAAACTGTAATTTTATGTCTCCGGAAGGGCCCTACGGGCACCTTCATAAGCTGCCAAGCAGCGTCTTATTATGAAAGGAACGCCTATGAACATCCTCAGCGAGGCAAAGGCGGAATTTGCGGAAACGGTCCGTCTGCGCCGTTATTTTCATGAATATCCGGAACTAAGCAATGAAGAAGAAAAGACCATTGCCTTCCTCGAATCGTATCTCAAGGGCCTCGGCCTTGAAACCGTGAATGTCCCTGACGGGGGCCTTCTGGCCATCCTTGACAGCGGGAAAAAGGGGAGAACCCTCCTCATGCGCAGTGATACAGACGCGCTTCCCATTAAGGAAAGTGAGAAAAACCTGCAAGAACCCAAAGCCTGTATTTCCAAGATCCCCGGTGTCAGTCACGCCTGCGGGCACGATGGCCATATGGCCATGACCCTTACGGCGGCACGCATCCTTGCCGCCCATAAGGATGAATTTGTCGGCAAGATTGTCTTTTGTTTTGAACGCGGTGAGGAAACAAGTGGAGACATTAGGAATCTCCTGCCCTACATCGTTCATGACCTGAAGCTTTCCATCGATGGCTGCTATGCGACCCATGTGCGCTGGGATATGGCCGCTGGAACCGTATCGCTTTGTCCTGGTCCTGTCATGAGTGGAGGCTGCGCTTTTGTTGTCGAGCTTTCTGGTCAGTTTGGTCACGGAGCCCGGCCCGATCTTGCCCGGAGCCCGATTGACTGTTTTCACGCGATTTATAGTGAGCTTTCAAGCTTCCGGATGCGCCGTGTCGACCCCTTTGAATGCCTGACCATTTCCTTGGGTTTTGTCCATAGTGGTGACCAGTACAACGTCATTCCCGGTACTCTCACCTTTGGCGGTACGGCTCGTTTCTTCAGCTATGAAAAAGCGGGGTCCCTTTTTGAGACCTATCTAAAAAAGACCTTGGATCATCTTACGGCCCTTTATCAATGTTCCTATAAAATCACCCACATGCCCAAGGCCCTTTATGAGGTGCGCAATAATGAAACCTGCGCGGCGCTGGGACGAAAGGCTCTTGTGCGGGATCTTGGAAAAGACGCTGTCGTTGACGCGGCGCCTTGGATGGCGTCCGAAAGCTTCGCCCTTTTCCAAAAGCTCTATCCAGGGGTCCTTTCCTTTACAGGCATTCAAAATACGGACCTTGGATGCGGGGCCAATCACCATACGCCGGAATTTGATATGGACGAAAGGGGCCTCATGATGGGCTCTGCCATGGCCGTCAGTTATGCCTTGGCCTTCCTTGCTTATGAAGGAGACATTCCTTTTAAAAAGACGGATGAACCGGTTGAAGAACTGGTCGAACGGAATATTTAACCAATCCAGAACCTTGAGGAGGCGAAACCCTTGGAATCCCATGTCCTAGATCTCATCCATACCATCACCTTCCTGGATGTCATCGATATCTTGGTGGTTGCTTATTTCCTCAATAAGCTCTACCAAATGCTGAAAAACACACGGGCGGCGTCCCTTGTCAAGGGCCTTTTGATGCTGCTTTTGGTCATGCTCGTCAGCAAATGGCTGAATCTGTATGTGATCAACTGGCTCCTTGAAAAATTCATGACCATTGTCATGTTTGCCCTGCCTATTGTTTTCCAGCCCGAACTGCGCCGTGCCCTAGAGCAGATTGGCCGAGGCAAACTGTTCCGCCGCAGCACGGTCCTTAATGAGATGCAGGTAGAAAACATGCTTGAATCGGTGGCTTTGACGGCTGATGATCTGTCCCGCAACAAGATTGGGGCCCTGATTGTCTTTGAACGGGAAACAGGCCTTGACGATTATATTGAAACGGGCGTCCGCATTGACGGACTGATCAGCACGGCCCTATTTGAAAATATCTTTATTCCGAATACTCCGCTCCATGACGGAGCTGTCATTGTCCGCGGCGACCGCATTGCAGCTGCAAGCTGCCTGTTGCCCTTGACGGAAGCGAGGAACCTCAGCCAGGAGCTGGGGACGCGGCACCGTGCGGCCATTGGTCTATCGGAACAGACTGATGCCCTGATCCTTGTCGTAAGTGAAGAGACAGGGGCAATTTCCCTTGCCCGCGGCGGCGCACTCCAGCGCTATCTGACCCACCGCGACGTGAAGGACCTTTTGCGTCCTGTCATGAAGGAACCCATGCTCAACTGGAAAGATTCCATCAAGGCAAAGCTTCTGAGCCTCAAGGATCGCAGCAAAGGAGGCGATGATGATGCTAAGCAGTAAACACCCAACAAGAAATTCGTGGCTGGCCCGGATCATGTGCGTCATCGTTGCGTCCATCCTTTGGGTCTATGTCATGAATGAACAGAATCCAATCACCACCCGTAGCTTTACCGTACCCCTGCAGACGGTGCATCTTCAGGATGACATGCTCGTCAAGGATTTGCCTGAAACGGTCAACGTGCGCGTAAGCGGAACGCGAAGCCAGATTGCGGCGCTTCGCACAGCGGATGTAAAAGCCTTTATCGATTTTGAGGGGGCCAGCAAAGGACGCAATACCTACCGCGTCACGGCCCAAGTCAAGAACGGCGAGGTCATCGAGATCACGCCGAGTCTGCTCCAGCTTGAAATCGATACACAGGTCTCAAAAGAGATGAAACTGGAAGCGCGCATTGTGGGCGTACCTCATAGCGGCATCACCGTAAGCCGGATGGATCTCAATCCCCTACAGGTGAAAATCAGCGGGGCGGAAGAGCGCATCAATCAAGTGGCCAAGGTCCTTGTCATGGTCGATATCTCAAACCACGATAAGAACTTTGAAACAGATGCGACCGCCGTGGCCGTTGACCAGTTGGGCCGCGAAATGTACGATGTCAAGGTGACGCCCAGCAAGGTTTCGACGACGGTCACCATCGTGCGTCAGCTAGGGACCAACGATTTTCCTATCAAAGCCGATCTTTCGGGTAAACTGCCAAGTGGCATCACGCTGGTCGGAACCAAGATCACGCCCCAGACCGTGCGCCTGACGGCAGATCCCAAGGTCCTGGGAGAACTGAAGGAAATCAAGACGGCCCCCATTGTCCTTGACAATATCACAAGCAATGTGGAGCTTAATATGCCTCTCCAGATTCCTGACAAGGTCCTTGCCGATACACATAATGTCATTGTTGAAATCACCGTGAAAAACGAAAAGGACCAATAAACCATGCTTTTTAGAATGAATAACCTCCGCGTCGGTCTTGAAAGCCGCCGCACCCTAGAGGAAGCGGCGGCACGGCAGCTTGGGATTGTTCCCCAAAAGATCCGCCGCGTGACACTCCTTAAAAAGGCCATCGATGCCCGACGCAAGAAGAGTATCACCTTTGTCTATCATCTGCTCCTTGATTTGGAGCTAACCAATGGGGAACGCAGCCGTCTTGAAAAAAAGCAGCTCATCCTGCCCTATAAAAGGGCACAGACCCCAAAGCCCCAGATTGGAAGCGAAAAGCTGCACGGGCGTCCCCTCGTGGTGGGACTTGGCCCTGCCGGGCTGATGGCTGCCCTCGAACTTGCGGAAAACGGCTACCATCCCCTTGTAGTGGAGCGGGGACGGGATCTTGCCCACCGCGTAAAAGATGTGGAAACATTTTGGCAAACGGGACAACTTGATCCTGTCAGCAATGTCCAGTTTGGCGCTGGCGGGGCGGGCACCTTTTCCGATGGAAAACTCACGACGCGGGTCAATGACCCCATTGTGGGACATATCCTTGAAACCTTTGTTGCCGCCGGTGCTCCGGAAGAAATCTTGTATGAACAAAAGCCCCATGTTGGGACGGACCGTCTCCGCATCATGGTCACGGGCTTGATCCATCGCATCAAAAAGGCGGGTGGGGAAATCCGTTATGAAACACAGGTGACGGATTTTCATCTGGATTCGAAAAAAGGGCTGACGGCTGTTACCCTAAACGGCCGGGAACGCCTCGAAACAAACGGCGTCATCCTTTGCTGCGGACACAGCGCCCGCGATACGTATGAAGCCCTTTATTCCCGCGGCGTCAATATGGAAGCCAAGGCATTTGCTGTCGGCGTGCGCATTGAGCATAGTCAGGCCCTCATCAACAAGGCTCAATACGGGCCATTTGCCGCGCATCCGAAGCTGGGGGCTGCTGACTATGCCCTCATCTATCATGACGCGTCCGGCCGGGCTGTTTATTCCTTCTGCATGTGCCCGGGCGGCGAAGTCGTTGCCTCCAGCTCTGAGATAGGAGGACTTGTCGTAAATGGCATGAGCCCCTACAAAAGGGATACGGGTCGGGCCAACAGTGCCCTTGTTGTTGCTGTGACACCCGACGATTTTCCCGAAGGTCCTTTGGGTGGGATGGTCTTTCAGCGCCGTTATGAGGCTCTTGCTTACAGGGCTGCTGGCGCTTACCGGGCTCCGGCCCAGTCAAGCCGCAGCTTTGTGGATCATACGGCACCGGATCTATCCGTTCCTTTTAAGACAACCTATCGGCGCGGCCTTGTTCCCTATGATTTGAGAAAGATCCTGCCAAACTTTGTCACCGATCCCTTGGAAAACGGGCTCCGTGATTTTGAACGCCGTCTGCCCGGTTTCAGCCGGGAAGGTCTTATGATAGGCGTGGAAACAAGAACCAGCGCGCCCCTGCGCATTGTACGCGGAGAAAATGGACAGTCCCTGAACTGCCGCGGCCTTTACCCCTGCGGTGAAGGAGCCGGCTACGCCGGCGGCATCACGAGTGCCGCTATGGACGGATTCCATGAGGCACGGCATTTTATGGCACGATTTGCGCCAACTGTGGTATAATTTTGTGTATATACAATTCTGTACAGGTAAAAAGGAGAGTTCATTCATGGAAAACATGACGATTGTAACGGGTCATAAGAACCCTGATACGGATTCCATCTGCTGCGCTTTGACCTATACCTATGTCAAACAGCAGCTCGGTGTACCGGCTGTCGCTTGCAGAGCCGGCAAAGTCAGCAAGGAAACCCAATACGTTCTTGATGCCTTCAAGATGGAAGCACCGAAACTCATCGAAGAAGTCGAACCGGGCCAAAAGCTTATCCTCGTCGACCATAACGAAGAATCCCAAGCTGTAGACGGTCTTGCCGATGCGGACCTAAAGGAAGTCATCGATCACCATCGCTTGGGCGGCCTGAAGACGGCTGCACCCCTTTATATGCGCGTTGAACCGCTGGGCTGCTGCTCTACCATTATTGCCAAACTGGCCAAGGAAAATGGTATTGCCCTGCCGCCGCAGTATGCAGGCCTGCTCTTTTCTGCCATTAGCTCTGATACGCTCTTTTTCAAATCTCCGACAACAACGGAAACGGACCGCAAGATTGGTCTGGAACTTGCTGAAATCGCCGGCATCAAGGATCCGAAAGCCTATGCCCTTGATATGCTGCAGCATGGTTCTGCCATCAACAGCAGCACGCCTGATGAAATCTGCCACGGTGATATGAAGGAATTTGATTTCCCGCAAGGAAAAGTCACCGTTGCCCAAGTGAACGTCATGGACGGCGAAAAAGCCAAGGAAAAATGGCCGGCATTGAAGGCCGCACTGGAAAAAATGGTGGCTTCTGGTGAATCTGACACGAGCCTTCTCATGGTTACGGATATCATGACGGAAGTGACGGAACTTCTTTGGGCTGGCAAGAACGGCGACGTCCTGGAAAAAGCCTTCGGCAACCCTGAAGCTGACGGTCACTTCCATATGCCCGGCGTCCTGTCCCGTAAGAAACAGATTGTTCCGCCTCTGACGGACGCTTTCAGAAAATAAAAAATGTACGAGAGGCTGTGAAAAAATGAGAATTTCATTTTCTTCATGGCCTCTCTTTTTTCGTACCTGATACAATAAGGACAAACAATGATCCAGGAGGCTTCTATGCGAAAAATTTCTTTTTTGTTGGGACTTGTACTCCTCACCTTTGTCATAGGGATGGGAAGCTGCGCCACCCCTAAAAAGGACAGCCAAGCTAAGCCCCAACCGGCGCCTAGCTTGACGCATCCCATCAGTATGGTTTGGCAGCATAAGGATGATCCCAGCGTGGATCTTTCATCGCTGCCCAAGGTCCCAGGCCTGACCGTTGTTTCGCCGTGTTGGTACCGTGTAACGGGGGAATATGGAAAGGTGGAAGGCGCGGCTGTGCCAGGGTATACGGAACGGGCCCACAAAAAAGGGTACCAGGTCTGGCCGCTTGTGACCAATTCCTTTGATCCGGATCTTACTCATAAATTCCTTCAAGACCCCCATGCCCAGCGCTTTATCATTGACCAGCTCCTGAAAGAGGCTGAAACGCACGGTTTTGATGGAATCAATATCGATTTTGAGAACATCTATGAAAAAGATCGTGATGCCCTCACAAGCTTCATGGCCTATCTGCGCCGTCAATCCCAAAAGAAGGGACTGATCCTCAGTATGGATGTCACAGCTCCCAGCCGCAATCCCAATTGGTCCCGCTGCTACGACCGGAAGGCCTTGACGAAAAGCGTGGATTATCTTGTTCTCATGACGTATGATCAATTTTCTCGGCTGAGTAAAGTGCCGGGACCGACGGCTTCTTTCAATTGGGATGAAAAGAAGGTCCAAGAGACTCTTGCCCAGGGCGTTCCCCCGGAAAAACTTCTATTTGGTCTCCCACTTTATATGCGCCTATGGGAGGCCCCGGAAGGCACCAAGGAGTATCGGGCGAGAACCCTTGGTATGTGGCAGGCCCAGCAGCTCATTCATGATAAAAAGAACCTTCCGACCTTCCGGAAGACCTGGCTCCCAGAGGAAAAGATGACTCGGGTTTCCTATACGGAAGGCGGCAGGGATTATGTCTTTTGGCAGGAAGATGCCTTGAGCCTCTACTATAAGTCCCGTCTCGCAATACAGTATCAGCTGGCAGGGACGGCAGCCTGGCGATATGGCTTTGAAACGCCCGATGTCTGGCACCTTCTTGAAATCAGTCAGAAAAATGGAGCCCATGCTTCCCAACAATAATGTCCTGTTTCCTATTTTTATAATAATAATCATAAAATAATTCTTACTTGATTTATGGACTATGAGCCCGTATAATGTATGAGGAACCCAAAGAAACAATCAAAGACCACTATATCTTGTGGTCTTTCTTACTTTTAGGAACAAGAAAGGAAGCCACTTATGGACATCATGATCCGCAAACGGGACGGGCATTTTGAACCCCTTTCCGTCGAAAAGACCAAGCGTATGATTGCTTTTGCCTGTCTGGGACTTGATTCATGCGATCCCATGGAGCTTGAAATGGATTCCAAGCTTCAGTTTGTCGATGGTATGACCACGAAACAGATCCAGCAGACCTTGATCCGCACGGCCATTGAAAAAGTCATTCCCTCCCGTCATGAAGGGGGCGGGGTACCCCTTCAGGAGATGAATCCGGATTGGCAGTTTGTGGCTGCCCGCCTGTTCCTCTTTGACCTCTATAAAGAGGCTGCCATCCAGCGCCGTTATAAGGCCTTTGGTTATGGGAATTTCTCCAATCTCATCCATATGCTGGTTGACAAGAAGAAATATGCTGATTTTTTTGTGACAGACTATACGGAAGATGAGCTCCAGGAATTGGGGGATTATATCAAACCGAAACGGGACTACCTTTTTAACTATGAAGGACTCAAACTCCTGGCAGACCGTTATCTTGTACGGGGATTTAACAAGGAAGTCTATGAACTGCCGCAGGAACGCTTTATGGCCATTGCCATGCATCTTGCTCTCGTTGAAGGGAAAAACAAGGTGGCCTACGCCAAGAAGTTCTATGACCTTATGAGCGAGCTCAAGATGACAACGGCAACGCCGACCCTTGCTAATGCTGGCACGCCATTTCATCAGCTGTCCAGCTGTTTTGTGGCAGGTGTCGATGACAACCTTTGGTCCATTTATGATGTGAACAGCAAGTTCTCCCGTGTTTCCAAGCATGGAGGGGCCCTAGGCATCTATCTGGGGAAGGTTCGGGCCCTCAACAGTGATATCCGGGGATTCAAGAACTCTTCCGGAGGGGTCATTCCCTGGGTCCGGCTCTATAACGATACGGCTGTTGCCGTTGACCAGCTCGGTAGGCGCAAGGGCGGCGCGACGGTGACCCTTGATATTTGGCACAAGGATTTTTATGAATTTGTTGAACTGAGGACCAATAACGGCGATGATCGGCGCAAGGCCCATGATATCTTTCCCTCTATTTCCGTTCCGAACCTCTTCATGGAGCGCCTCATCAAACGCGAAAATTTTACCCTCTTTGATCCGCATGAAGTGAATACGGTCATGGGCTTTGCTCTGGAAGACTTCTACGATACGGAGGAAGATAAAGCCTTTACGGAGCATTACCTTGCTTGTGAAAAGGATTCCCGTCTCCATGGCATCAGCGTCCCCGCCCTTGAGATGATGAAAAAAATCATGAAAAGTGCCGTTGAAACGGGAACCCCTTTCATCTTTTTCCGGGATACGGTCAATGAAGCCAATCCCAATAAGCACGCGGGGATGATCTATGCTTCGAACCTGTGTCATGAAATCGCACAGAATGTGGGCTTTACGAACCTCAAAAAAGAAATCCTTGAGGACGATGGGACCATTACGACAGTGACAGCGCCAGGCGATATGGTCACCTGCAACTTGAATTCCATCAACCTTGGCAAGATTGATGAAGATTTCCTGGAAGAACAGATTGCCCTTCAGGTGCGCATGCTCGATAATGTCATTACCATCAACCAGACGCCGGTACCGGAGTCCCGGCTGACTTGTGACAAATACCGGGCCATCGGCCTTGGCACGAGCGGCTACCACCATTATCTTGTAAAGCACGGCCTGCGCTGGGAATCAAAAGAACACATAGCCGCGGCTGATGCCCTTTTTGAAAAGATTGCCTACTATGCCATCAAAGCGTCCATGGAACTTTCCAAAGAAAAGGGGGCTTATCCTGCCTTCAAGGGATCTGAATGGGATACGGGCAAATACTTTACCCGGCGCGGCTATACCAGTGAAAAATGGCAGCGTCTTGCTGCCGACGTCCACAAGTACGGTATGCGCAATGGGTATCTCCTTGCTGTGGCGCCAACCGGTTCAACGAGCAACATTGCCAATACAACGGCTGGCATCGATCCTATTTTCAAGAAATTCTTCATAGAGGAAAAACAAGGATCCTTTACCCCGAAAACGGCACCGGACCTTAACCCAAAGACATTCTGGCTCTATAAGGAAGCTCATACCATTGACCAGCAGTGGTCCATTCGTGCCAATGCAGCCCGTCAGCGCCACATCGATCAGGCCCAATCCTTTAATCTTTATATCACGCCCCGCATGAAGGCCTCGGAAATACTGAACCTCTATATTGAAGCCTATAAACAGGGCATCAAGACCATTTACTATGTGCGGAACCAGTCCCTTGAAATGGATGAATGCACGAGCTGTTCATCCTGACTGTGTGAGAAGGAGCGCAAGATGAAAAAGAAACTTATTTTTAATGAACATGGGCAGCGCGGGACCCAGGCCATGATTGGCGGTAATACGACAAACCTGCGCGAATGGAACCGAATCAAATATGATTGGGCCAATACACTTTACCGGACCATGCTCAATAACTTCTGGATCCCCGAAGAAATTTCCTTGAACGAAGATATCAAGCAGTTCCCGTACCTTACGGACAGCGAGCGCCGTGCCTTCGATAAGATTATTTCTTTCCTGAACTTTCTTGACAGCGTCCAGAGCGAAAACCTGCCAAACATAAGTCGTTATATCACGGCACCGGAAGTGGCGTCCCTCTTAAATATCCAGGCTTTTCAAGAGGAAATTCACGCGCAGAGTTATTCCTATATCCTTGATACGGTGACAAATCCCATTACACGGGATAAGATTTATGATGAATGGCGCACGGATTCGACGCTATTGGAACGGAATCGGTTTATTGCCGATGCGTATCAGCGCTTCAGCGATGATCCGAACGAAGGCAATTTCCTTCATACCATTGTGGCAAACTATATCCTTGAAGGCATTTATTTCTACTCAGGTTTTAGTTTCTTTTACACCTTGGCCCGCCAGGGGAAAATGACCGCAACGAGCACCATCTTCAAATATATCAACCGTGACGAAGTGACGCACCTCATTCTCTTCCAGAATATCCTCCGCGAACTGCGTCATGAACGGCCCGATCTTTTTACAAAGGAGCAGGATGCTCATATTGCCGACATGATCCGTCAGGGTGCGGAAAATGAAATCAAATGGGGCCAGTATATTACGGATGATAAGATTCTGGGGCTCAATAATGGCCTGATCGAAAAGTACATCAAGTATTTGGCCAATATCCGCCTTGAAGCCATTGGACTTGCGCCCCTTTACCCGGAAATCAGTCAGAATCCCATGGAATGGATTGAAAGCTTCTCCAATCTCAATGGAACGAAAACGGACTTTTTTGAAGCGAAAGTAACGAACTACACGAAAGCCGCCGCTTTTGACTTTGACGATTTGGTATAGCATAACACAAAAGATCCCAACGAATGGTCTATGTGACGCGTTTGTTGGGATCTTTCATTTACAGGACTTTACAGGACGCCGCTTGCGTCGGTTTCCGTGAGGAGGCCGGCAGATAGGGGCAGGGCAAGTTTCAAGATCGCGGTCATGGGCTGTGAGCCTTGAAGACGCTCGATGCTTACACGGCCAAGAAACGTATAGCTTTGGGTGCCGCCGTAGGCATCTTTTTTATTTTCACGAACAAAAAGAAGAATATAACCCGCTTTTTCCTTTTCCCTGCACAGCCTTTCATAACGCTGCCCCGTCTTTGAATGGGGTGTCGTCGTACTTTGGCTTTGCCAGTGAAAGGTCATCCGATCGATGGAATAGTCTTCATAACGTGTTGTCTCCGAAAAGTCGCGGTCTGATTTATTCAGGGTTACAAGAAAGACATCCGTTGGATGGGTGACAGCAAAACTCTTTTCTGGGGTCATGAACTTGACGCCCTCGCGGATGGAACTGGGATGATCGTACCCAAGCGCGGCAAAGATTTGGTTTCTTGTGTAGTGACAATAGACTTCAAGGGCACAGGGATAAAGGACCCCGGGGGACTGGGGCAGGAAGGACAGGGCGTTTTCCTGCATCGTCAAAAAGGCCTCCAGTTCCTTGATAAAGGGATGCCAGTGGCTAAGGCTCAAGATGAGCGCTTCTGGGGAAATAATCCCAAGGGCTTCCAGATCCTTTGAAAGAAGAGTGTGGTACAGCATGGCCGCATATTCCCTATCAAGAATCGTTGTTGGCCGTTGAGGAGCTTTCAGGTTTTCCTTGAGATAGGAAATCCAGTGCGGGGAATCCAGGGAAAGGAGCGTCGGATAAGCTCTCATGAGGACTTTTTCCTCAAGGCTTTCTTCCCGTTCTTCTATGAGGCCGGCCTTCATGAGCAGCCTTGTGTAGGTTCGCTTCCCATTATAAAAAAGGTGGGGATCGATGCCGGAAGCTTTGAAAAATTCCGCAAGTGTCGGTACGCTCCCTGTTATCTCGTAAAGTTCACGAATGGTTTCCATATAGTAGGAAAGGCCTTTTAGCTGGCTGTTGATATTTTCAAGGATTCTTTGCTGGGCAACTTTTTCCAGCTGAATGCAGCAGCCCTTGGGTGCGTGGGGAAAGCCTAGCTGAACTTCACGGCGAATGGAGAGGTTCCTTGTCCCCATGAGGGCAAAAAGACGGGAAGCAAAGTCGTATTTTCGGTTTGCCTGAGCGACAAAATCAAGGACCGTAAGGCAGTCCTTGCCTTCAAAAAGGCGCAGGCCGCGTCCCAGCTGCTGTAAAAAAATGGTGAGACTGTTCGTGGGACGCAGGAAAAGTACCGTATTGACGGCGGGGATATCGACGCCTTCATTAAAGATGTCGACAACAAAAAGGAAGGTCAGCCTGCCGGAAGCTAGGTCAGCTGCTGCTTTCCGGCGCACTTCATCAGGTGTATCCCCCGATAGGGCAAGGGAAGGAATCCCCGCCTTGGTGAAGAAACGGGCCATGAATTCGGCATGCTGGATTCCAACGCAAAAACCGATGCCTTTTACATCCCGCAGATCACTGGTATAGCGAGTGAGAGCCCTTAAGATGGCGTTGGCCCTGATCTCTGCCGTATGATCCCTAGCATAAAGATGGATAAGCTCATCTGTTTCATACTGCCCCTTTGACCAAGCAACGTGACTCAAGTCGATGGGGTCCTCTACGCCAAAATAATGGAAAGGAACCAAGAGACGTCTTTCAATCGCTTCAGAAAGACGGATTTCCGCTGCCATATGACCATCAAAATAAGAGAGGATGTCTTTCCCATCCATGCGTTCTGGCGTTGCCGTAAGGCCCAGAAGGATCCTTGGCTTGAAATAGGAGAGCAGTTTCTGGTAACTCGGTGCTGCTGCATGATGGAATTCGTCAACAATGATCATGTCATAGTAATGGGAATCAAGTTTTTCCCACAGACGCTGGTGCTGAAAGGTTTGAATGGAGATAAAAAGATGGTCCGCCCGTTTGGCCTTGAAGTTTCCTACGGAAAGTTCCCCAAAGCCTGGATCTTGGAGGACTTGACGAAAGGCGGAAAGGGATTGGGTGAGGATTTCCTCCCGGTGGGCCACAAAAAGAAGACGGGTTTCCTTGTTTCTATTTTTGGCAAAGCGAGCGTAATCAAAAGCTGCAATGGCGGTTTTTCCTGTACCCGTAGCGGCAACAACGAGATTGCGCGTGCGGTGATGGATTTGCCGCTCAGCCTGCAGGGCATCAAGGATCTGTTCCTGATACGGGTAGGGACGGATTCGGAAAGCATAGGAAAGGGCGGAACCTTCCTTTTTGCCCCGTCCCCGTTCAGCATCAATGGCGTCTTCAAGATGCGGACGGTCTTTTTCGCTAAAGTCCTGAAATTCATCACTATGCCAGTATGTATCAAAGGTCGTATGGATTTTTTCCATGACAAGGGGCATATCCTGCTGGGTGATCTTCATATTCCATTCAAGTCCATCGGCGATGGCTGCATGGGAGAGATTTGATGATCCGACATAAGCCGAGGAAAAGCCGCTGCTGCGGTAAAAAATATAGGCCTTGGCATGAAGACGCGTTTCCTTGACATTGTAGGAAATCCGGACCTCCGTATTGGGAAGAGCCGCCAGCTCGGCTACGGCCTTGGGATCGGTCGCACCCATATAGGTTGTCGTAAGGACGCGGAGCTTTCCTCCATGGCGGGTGAATTCCTGGAGATAGGGGCGGATCATAATATACCCTGAATATTTGATAAAGGAAACGAGCAGGTCGATGCGGTCCGCGGATTGGATTTCCCGCTGCAGTTCCGTTACAAGGGAAACGTCCTTTTTGCTGTTGGTAAAGAGCGTGGAATGGGAAAGCCCCGATAAAGGCCGCTCCAGAATGATTTCCTTGAGGGTATTCTGACGCCGTTTCAGCTGGGTGAGAAGAAAATCCTCACGGCTTACGGTGTGGCCTTCGCCTAAGGTTTCCATGCGTTTTGAAAGAAGCCGGATGAGGTCATTGACAAGATGAAGTTCCTTACTAAGGGCCGTACTTCCTTCTTCATCCTGATCGGCGATTTCCTTTAGGCAACAGTGAATGAGGCGGCCGGCATAATCAGATAGATAACGGGCCCCTTCCTGGGAATCGACCGTCTCCGTCTCCTTCCAAATCTGTTCTTCTTTGCTTGCCTCGTCAAGCACCTTCCCGAGTTCGTCTGAAATGACGCGCTCATAGATTCCATCAGGCAGCAGCGTAAGTTCCATAGGGCATCCTCCTTTATGCTTTCCAGTATAGCAGATCGCGTCCTTTTCTGCAGCTAAAAGAAAGAGGGGGAGCGTGGCAAATCCATTGCATGAATGGCCGGCACCTGTTACAATAAATGCAGTATGTAGGACAGAAAAAGCAAAGGAGGCCTCGCTGTGTCCGTAATCATTGCAGAAGAACTGAGAGCTGGGTACATCCTCGGTGATCCAGATAATGACCAATATCTATATATGCCGGGCAGTGAGATTGGTGTGGACGATCCCATGTGTATTTTTGAGGACAAGGATTTTAAAACCGATGTTCACCTCAAGGAAGCTGTGGAGATTGCTAAGAAACTGACACTGAAACGGGTCCATCATCCCCTCATGGGTGATCGGTCCTATTGATGAATCGAAGTAGGAATGGAGCAAAACAATGGAAAAAGAAATTTTCAGCATTGATGTTGGGAGAGCGGCCCTGCGCATGGCCATGTCTGAAACAAGGGACGATGAGGACCGCCTGAAAGCAAATTACGCCAAAGAAGGATTCCGTACGGCTGCCGTTAATTTTGGCGGTGAGTTTTTGCCAAGCGTCACAAAGATTGTGGAACGTGCCATGGTGGCGGCCGAACGGCAGCATATCGTCTCAGACAGTCACGTCGGGGCTGGAACTGTGGCAGGTGCTGCCCATGAAGCCCTAAGCCAGGTTATTGCCAAAGCCTCGGGCTTTAATGTCGGCGGCAAGGTGGGCATTGCTCGTTATGGGGAACACGTCTGCGTCGCCATCTTCATGAGTGTTGGCGTTCTGAACCTCAATGAAATGGCTGTTGGCCTTGCTCATCGGACCCTTGCCGGTGTGGACTGAACCGCAGTCTAAAAGATGGGCTGTTGCCGGAAGGCTCCCTTTGCCGCCCTGTTTTTCCTTTTACAATTTTGTTGACACACCCTATAAGATGTGGTAAAATGACAAAGTCGCTGATAAGTACGACATGGTGGCTATGGTGAAGCGGTTAACACACCGGATTGTGGCTCCGGCACGCGTGAGTTCGATCCTCACTAGCCACCCCACTTTTTTTGGGCTTATTGGGGCATAGCCAAGTCGGTAAGGCACGGGACTTTGACTCCCGCATGCGTTGGTTCGAGTCCAGCTGCCCCAGCCATTTGATTCACTAGCTCAGTTGGTAGAGCACCTGACTTTTAATCAGGGTGTCCCGGGTTCGAATCCCGGGTGGATCACCATACTAGGTTCAGTGGAACACCTTACTTCTACAGGAGTGGGTGTTCTTTTTGTTGGGAGATAATTGTAGTAAATCAGGATATAGTCCTGGAAGACGACAACACTTTTTATAAAGTCATAAAAGATATCAAGTTTGCGTTCCCCAGTTTGCTGGGCACGTTCTAGCAATTTTTCGAAATAGAATTCGACGGCTTCTTCCGTAATGGAGGGGCCGTCCTTTTTTAATTTCAGCTCATCAATGGCAGCATGCAGATCTTGTACCTGGGCTTCGTACTGGGAGATGTTGTCTGATATGGTCTGGGACACGACACCGGCCTCGATAGCAGCGATGGAATTTTTTAAACGCTTCTCAATGTCGCGCAGTTCCGCTTTCAGACGTTTTTCTTCGTCAGTACGTGCATTGTGCTGCGACTGTGCTAAAACAGCCTGACGGGCGATTTCTTTGCGGGCCTCGGGCGTGTTTAAGATATTGATTGTCGTATCAAAGACAATCCCTTCCAGCCATTTGACAGGCACGTTCCTGGCGGAACATGGCCTCCGTTTGGCGCGAATGGTATTGTTTTTGCTGCAGCAGCGGTAATAGAGATACTTCTCACCGTTTTTCGATGTCCCATGTGTTCCGGTCATGGCCTGCCCGCAGATGCCGCAGGTCAGTTTTCCCGTCAAGGTATAATCTTCCGTATTCATTCGTCTTGCATTCTTCGTAGCAAGGACAGACTGCACAGCGTTAAACAGATCTTTGGAGATCAATGGCTGTACAAAGTTCTGAATTTCTTGTGATCCCCACTGCAGCACGCCTGTATAGAGCGGATTTTTCAGGATGTTGGTCAGCATATTGTAAGATATCGGCCTTCCTGCAGCCGTTTTATAATGCCGGGAGGCTAAAAGGCGCACAACCTCTGCACGATTATGCCCACCTGCAATGGCTGCAAAGACCTGCTCAACGGCATCACTGGTATCCGGATCCGGCGCCAGAGTCCCGTCTTCAGCCTTCGTGTAGCCAAAGGGAATCGGAGTTCCCGGCCACTTATGTTCCAGGATGCTGTCCGTCATTCCCCGCTTGACTTTCTGCGCCAGTTCGGCGGAGTAGTACTCAGCGTACCCTTCCAGAACAGACTCCAGGATGATTCCGCTGGGATCGTCCTTGATGTTTTCCTTCGCGGAAAGGACCTTCACGCCATTCTTCTTCAATCTGGCCTTGTATGTGACTGAATCATATCTCGACCGGGAAAATCTATCAAGAGTGTAAACAACGATGTACTTAAACAGACCCTTGGCGCTGTCCTTTATCATTTTGAGGAAGTCCGGCCGGTGATCGGTCCGGGCCGACTTGGCACGATCGGCATAGATATGGATGACTTCCAGGTCATTGGCCTGGGCGAAAGCCCGGCACTCCCGGACCTGGCCTTCGATGGATTCCTCTCTTTGTTTGTCGCTGCTGAATCGAGCATATATCACACAATTTTGCATAGCTGACTCCTTTTTGATATACTAAAAGGGCGTAAAAAGCCCTTTCGCTGTGGCCCATACGCTTCCCTCATCGTGCTGGTGACACGGTGGGGGATTTTTTAATTAGAACAATTCATTCCCTTCGAAGGTGAAGTGCGTTGGCTGCATTTTTCCATCGGAGAATTGGAACTGGGCCTTAAATGGCGAACGGATCATGGCTCCGAAACTGTTCTGAGCGTCAACGGTTCCGATGACAGTGAATTCTCCGTTCATTTTGTAATACTTGAAGGTGTCTTCATCGAATTTAGCTGTGCTTGGTGCTTTTAGCACTGCTTTGACCATCTTCTTGGATTGCCTTTCGATTTCCGAGCGCTCCGGAATACTCAGAATGTAATCGTTGACCTGGTGGACCACTTTGCCATTGTCCCAGAGCGGAATGGCGCGCAGCTTGATACTCAGCAGTTTATTGTCCTGGTCGAAGAATACATGGACAACATTTTTTGCAGGATCATAATCGCTGTTGGTTGCCTTGACATCCAAGACATAATCGTGCTCTCCCTTCTTGGTGGCATCCGTAATTTTTCCAAGACCGACCGAAGTAAGTGCTTCATCCAGAGCCTTGGTTTGCTCCATCGTGAATCCGTAGTTCTTGGCAAAGACATGCTTTTTTGCTTCTTCTTCCAGCTTCTGCTGAGCGGCTTTCTGTTGTTGTGCCTGTTTCACTTCTGGTGGCGTGGTGGCATTGAACAGCCCAGACGTCACAATACATACAGCGAACCACAGACCAGCTGCCTTCTTGCGGTTCCAGTCCGGTTTTTTACCAAAAGTTCCCCATTTTGGTTTGATCAGAGAAACAATAAGCATGACCGATGCTGCCATTGTGAGCAAAGCAAATAATCCATTCATAACAACACAACCTTTCATTCTCCATCTTTTACGAAGATTTCCACGTTTTCATTTATCAGAAAATTTTGTTCGCTGTTATGGCACAGAGTCTCTAAACTGCCGACGTCGTCTTCTTTGTACAGGTCACCTCCAGTTATATGTTTGACTTCATGCCTTACAGCCTCTTTGCGGCCTTCTTCAGAAAGATCTTTATTTACAATGATTGTATAGCTGTCATCTGGGTTGGCGTGGACCAGTGCGGGGACATTAGGAGGGAGTTGTTGGTAAGTCAAAATGATTGTCATTCATCGATTCCTTCTTTGGCTTTTAGGCCTTTGATTACTGCCATGACTACTTTTATATCTTCCGGCGAAAGGTCTTTAGCCGCATCGAACAGAATACGCTGCCCAGGTCTGTCTTTTAATTCCTGTGCCATCCGAACAGTTTCCGGATTGAGGTAATAAGTGCTCTTCTCATCTTTTCCAAGCAGATAATTCATGTCGACGTTAAAAAAATCGGCAATCGTCTCCAGAACTTCAAAATTCGGTTCTCTTCTTCCAGATTCATACATGCTTACGGCACTCCTAGTTAGGCCTGAGGCTTTGGCAAAGTCATCCTGAGTCATACCACGTGCTGTTCTAAGCTCTCTCAATCTTTCGCAAAATTTCATGATCGGTCCCTCCATATGCCATATTATAACACGAAACGTGTTATAGAAAAACATAAAATTCCACGAAACGTGTTGACACGAAACGTGGAGAGGATTATACTGTACACATAGTCACGAAACGTGGAGAATGGAGGTGAAGATGAATGCCAGATCGCACTACCATTGGTGAGACCCTGCGAGCTCTAAGAGGGGAAATGGACCGAAAAACGGTCGCTGATTACTGTGGTATCAGCGTTTCCGCTTTGTCCATGTATGAAAACGGGGACCGTGTCCCTAGGGACGAAATCAAAGTAAAGCTGGCTAGGCTTTACGGAAAAACAGTAGAGTCCATTTTTTATTGACTTGTTTTGCCACGAAACGTGCCAAAGGAGGCCATATGGAAAGTTTAGAAATCTTCAAGAACGATCGGTTTGGACAGGTTAGAGTCGTAACCGTCGACAATGAGCCGTGGTTCGTCGGAAAAGATGTAGCCGAAGCTCTCGGATACTCGAACCCGCGTAAAGCACTAGCGGATCATGTGGATGCAGAAGATAAGAAGTGGGGAGATGGGGTAACGATTCGTGACTCCATCGGCAGAGAGCAGTTTCCGGTAGTTATCAACGAATCCGGCCTGTACAGTCTGGTCCTTTCCAGCAAGCTCCCATCTGCCAGGGAGTTCAAGCACTGGATCACTCACGATGTCATCCCGGCAATCCGTAAGCATGGCGTCTACATGACTCCGGAAGTCATCCGCAAGTCCATTCAGGACCCTGACTTCATCATCCAGATCCTGCAGAACCTGAAGCAGGAACAGGAACGTAACAGGGCTCTGGAAGCCGACAATCAGAGGATGAAACCTAAAGAGATTTTTGCCGATGCGGTCAGTGTAAGTAAGGATGGAATCCTGATTGGAGCACTTGCCAAGCTGATCCATCAGAACGGAGTAGAGATTGGGCAGAAACGTCTGTTCCAATGGCTTCGGGAGCATGGCTATTTGATGAAGTCCGGAGCTGACAAGAACATGCCGACTCAGAAAGCCAGAGAGCTGGAACTGTTCAAGGTAAAAGAACGGACCATTAACAATCCGGATGGATCCGTGAGGCTGACCAGGACAACGCTTGTCACGGGCAAAGGGCAGCAGTATTTCGTGAACAAGTTTTTAAGGAAGTGATCATATGGACAGACTGTTGGAAGCCATACGTGACTACCTTAGCGAGCATCAGGAAGAGTATCGAGCATGGCTGAAGGAACGGGAGAGGCAGTCAAAACAAACAGAAAACTGTAGAAAGGTGGGGTGAAGAAAATGACCAGCGAACGGACGGAAAAAGAGCCCTGGAACAACAGGGCCCTTATTGAGAGGAAACTCAGTCAGCAGAGATTGAAAAAGTTGCTGCAGTTGTCCATCTTTTTGTCAAATGTCTCTCAGACTGCAGAAGATGAGAAAACTCTAGAACTGTACGAAGAAGCATCGGACAGTATCGATCGTCTAATTATTGCCGAGGCCAAATATCAAGAAAGGGCAATGCAATCCGATCCGTCCGAAGAAGGAGGCCGCCCATGACGATTGACGAAGTTTTCGGATACATCATTACGGCCATCATGCTGTGGCTGATGTTGACACGGGACGAATAGGAGGTGGGAAAAGTGCTGAAAAAAGCAATCATCGTATGCGGCATCGCGACCGCTGCCGCTGCCAGCTTTTTGGCTTACGACTACATGACCGCGCCACCGACACCGCCAGCAAAGGACGTCGTTGCCTATCACGTTGTCCAATCCGGGGATACTCTTTGGGAGGTCGCCAGCCATTATATGGACTACGAGAATGGCAGCAACCGCGGGATTCTTGAGTTCGAGGAAGGTATCTTGGACGAAAATCCGGGCCTCGAAGGCGGGCGGTTGTTCCCGGGACAGGTCATCAAAATCCGATATAAGGTCAAGTAAGGAGGTGAACAAAATGAATAAAAACATGTACGCCTGCTGCGCTGACACTGCTCGGGCGGTATGCCAGTATGAGCTAACCCGTTACAGGATGAATCCCAAGGACCGGGAGGCCAAGGCCTATTTCGGGTCGATTGAATTCGAGCGATGGTTTACTTGCAAACCGTCTTCGGTCCGCGCAAAGGCTTCCAAGCTGTCTCTGGGCGCAATCTATGACTACGTCTTGAGTCTGCCTATAAGACCAGCATCCAAGCTTCCGCATCACGTCCTTGAGACGCGCGTCACTAGTCTTCCGCCTATCCGTTGCAAGCGCTGCGGATTTTTAATCGAAAATCCAAGCAGCGGCCACCAAAAATATTGCTCTACCTGCTCGGAGATCTTGAATCACGAGCGACAGCAGCGGAGGACGAGATGAATTTAGAAGAATGGACAAACTTCCGCGGCAATATGCGCTATCTGCGGATCAAAAAAGGCATCACGGGCACTCAAATGGCGGAATGCCTTGGCAGGACGGCCGGGTTCGTCAGCTGCGTAGAAAGCGGCGCTTATACAAGGTGGCCGAAACCACAAGACATGCTGACTATTGCGAAGTGTCTGGGTACGTCGGTCAAGGAAATGATCAAGCCAATTCCGGCCGGGACGGTGTTGTACGTCAGCCCGGAGGAGCAAGATGTGGGCGTCGAAAATCTCGAAAAGATCCGGAGATTAAAAAAACTGACGAAGCAGGATTTTGCGGAGCTGATTGGAGTCAGCCTTAAACATTACTCCATGGTCACAACGGGCGGCAGCACCTTCAGCGTCCGGAAATGGTGGACAATCGCGGAGAACCTGAAGATGGATTTGAGCACTTTGCTACTGTGTGACAGGATGTCGGACGGCTTCGATGAGATCCATGACGAAAAATAAAGACCGTCAGCACGGCAATGCCAACGGTCTCGGGTGATAATGTTCCCACACTATCACCTCCATTCTATCACAGGAGGAAAGAAAAATGAAATTACAGACTCTGAAGCTGGAAAACTTCAAGGGCGTCCGGGAATTTACCATGGAAGCTGACGGAAAAAACGTAGCTGTCTACGGATCCAACGGGACAGGGAAGTCCACTCTGTTTGATGCCTTCACATGGCTGCTGTTTGGCAAGAACAGCCATGATGAAAAGGATTTTGGCATCAAAACTCTGGACGAATGCGGAAGCGTCATCCCGCGCATCGATCACAGTGTTTCGGCCATCATTGACCATGACGGTCAGCAGATCCAGCTGACAAGGACATATAAAGAGCGCTGGCGCAAGCAGCGCGGTGCAGCAGAGGCAGTCCTGGTGGGCAACACTACAGAGTATCTCTATGGACCGGCCGGGAGTCCGACGCCGATCAGTGCGACTCAGTATGCCGAAGTCATCAGCAAGCTGATCCCGGAGAAACTCTTCAAGCTCATCACGGATCCGAACTACTTTAATGAGAAGCTGTCCTGGCAGGAACGCCGTCAGATTGTGATGCAGCTTTGTGGAGATGTGACTGACGATGAGATCGTCAAAAGCGATGCATCCCTTGCCGAGGTGCTGCAGCTTGCGGCCGGAAGGTCCATAGATGATACCAAAAAAGGCATCCGCGCCGCCATCAGGGAGACTGGCAAGAAAAAGGACGAAATCGGTCCGAGAGTTGACGAGTGCCGCAAGGGACTTGCTGATATCACTGTTGATGCGGTGACGAGTGCCAGACTTGCTATGAAGACACTGCCTGATCAGATTGCACAGCTTAGGCAGCAGAAGACGGAAGAATCCAAGATGGATCCGTCTATTAAGGCCAGAGAGAAGCTGGCAGCCATCAATGCCAGGATTACCGAGCTGAAGGCAGCCAGACAGGAACAGGCGCAGAAGTCCAAGACCGCGCTGTCCGACGCGACGATTGCCGCAAGCCGGAAGATTGCCCAGGTAAGGATGCAACTCGATAAGTTGACTGATGAACGGGGCACCATCCAGGGCAATATAGACAGAATCAGCAAGAACCTTGACGAACTCCGTCATTCATTCGTTGATGTCCGTGGCAAGGAACTTGTGAAGTCCGAAATCGCAACGATCTGCCCGACGTGCGGACAGGAGCTGCCGCCAGATCGGATTGAAAAGGCAAGACAGACGCTGGAACAGCAGGAAGCAGATTTCAATGCTAATAAGGCAGAGCTCTTGAAGAAAATCAACATCGAAGGCAAAGCCAAGAATGCCGAGCTTGCGAAGCTGACCGAAAGGCTGAAAGATCTGGAAGCTGAAATCACTGCCGCCATCAACAATCTCGACAAGTGCAATGAAGAGTATCTGGAAGCTGCCGACGCGGAAAACTCTTTCGAGATTCCGCCGGCAAGCGAAGAAGAAAAGAAGCTCATCCAGGAAGCCATGGAGATCAATGCACATACTGACCAGCCTGCCCCGGCTAATGCGGAAATCGACAAAAAGATTGAAGCTCTTACAGCCAAGCTGGAGGCTGCAAAGGCTATCAATGCCAAGGCTGCCGCCAATAACCAGCTCAATGCCCGCATCAGTGCGCTACTTAAAAGCGAGAATGATCTTTCCGCTCATCTTATCGATCTGGAACGGCAGATGTACCTTTGCGAAGAATTCGTCCGTGCGAAGACGGACCTTGTAGCCAAAAGGATTTCTGAAAAGATTCCAAACGTGCAATTCGTCATGTTCCGCCCGAACCTCACGAATGAGGGCATCGAAGAATGCTGCGAAACCTGCTATCACGGAGTTCCGTATCAGGACCTGAATACAGGAGCGCGTATCAATGTGGGACTCGAAATCATCAACGCATTGATTGCGGAATACAAGGTATCCGCCCCGATTTTCGTTGACAACGCCGAAAGCATCGTGAAGCTTGTTGACACGCCTGCCCAGCTGATTCGGCTGGTAGTGTCCGAAGCAGATAAAAGCCTGAGAATAGAAAAGGAGAATTAATCATGACTGAATCTAAAGCTGTGGCTATTAAAAGTATGAGTGAATCGTTCGTTTCCAAGATTATTAAGGAAGGTGTAGGAAATCCTGATTTTTCCGTCACTCCGGCACAGCGCGACTTGATCCAGGGATACTTCGTGGCCATGGACCACACGCTGACACAGCAGGGCATTCCCTGGAAAGATGTCATCGTGGATTACAAGCTGGCCCAGGATCTGATGGTAAGCGCCCAGCTTGGGATGGATATGCGGGCTGAAGGCATGCTGTATGCTGTGCCCAGAAAAGACAACCATGCCGGTGGGAAGGCTCGTTTCACGATTCAAAAAGGCTACAAAGGCCGTGTTTTCATGGCTCAGAAATATGCCTTGGGGAAAATCCTGGATATTTCCGCCCATCTCGTCTATGAGAATGACGAATTCATCCCGCATTTTAAAGACGCAAATCATGACTATGATACATTTGAATTCACTCCTCCGAAGAACTGCTTCGTCGACAGAGGCAAGATGGTTGGCGGCTTCGCCTACATCTCCTATGAAAATCCGGCCCAGAACAAGCTGGTAGTGATGAGCAAAGCGGACATCGACAAGCGGAAATCCGTGGCCATGAGCACGAAGTTCTGGGACAAATGGCCGGAAGAGATGGCTCTGAAGACTCTGTACATCCAGGCCGCGAAAGCTGTGCCTCTGGATCCGTCAAAGATTGACAGTACTTATCGGGCTGCCCAGGTGCTGGATCAGGAACAGGCCGATGCTGAAACGCTGCAGGATATCGCTGTCAATCAGGAGACGGGCGAAGTCATCGACCTGACACAGCAGGCAATTCCGGAATCCACTCAGGTGGATATCCCTGCAGCCGTCAAGGTTCCTGTTGCCGAAAAGGCTGCGGCTCCGAAGGCCAAAAAGGCAGTCCAAGAAGATTTCTCTGACCTGGAATTTTAACCATGGATATCAAGACTATAGCTTCCGGATCAGGTGGGAACTTTTATGTTCTCACCGCTCCATCCGGGGCACAGTTAATGCTTGAATGCGGGATCCCCTGGAAGACCATCATGCGTGCCATGGATTTCGACTTCAGGAGCTGCGCTGGTTGCCTGCTGACCCATGAGCATCGGGATCACGCTGCCGCGGCAGCGCAGCTAGTCAAACATGGCATTAAGATCTATGCCAGCGCTGGGACTCTCAATGCGCTAGGTGTCGATTATGGCGTTCTGGGCCCCGCTCCGTTGCGGGAAAAGGTATGGACAAAGATTGGAGACTTCGAAGTCCTGCCCATCAAAGCAATCCACGATGCCGCGGAGCCTTTTATGTACATCATCAGGGATGCGGAAGACACGCTGCTGTTTGCGACGGACACGCAAAATATTCCATGTTGTTTTGTCGGACTGACAAAGATCATGGCTGAAGCGAACTATGACATGCAGCTCCTTTATCAGAATTACATTGATTCCGGAGACGGATGGGCAAGGAAGCGCCGGGTCATGCAGACACATATGTGCATTGACACTCTGACCATGTGGCTGATCCAGCAGCGGGCACGAGGATTTATGACAGGCCTGAAAGAGATCCATCTGATTCACCTGTCCAATGACAACGCAAATCCTGGAGAATTTATCAAGCAAGTTGAGAAATATATGGGCGTTCCGGTATATGCAGAAACGGGGTGAGACGGATGGGCAAGGAAGACGGATTTATCCGGATATACCGGTCATTACTTGATGATCCCATCTGGGCCAATTCCACTGCACCTCAGAAATCCGTGTTAATTACTCTTATGTGCATGGTCTCATGGCAGCCAAGACAGTGGGACATACTGGGAAAACCTATCATGCTGCAGCCCGGTCAATGCTTCACTTCTTTGCCGCAAATTGCCAAAAAAGCTGGTAGAGGAGTGACACCAGAAATAGTGAGAAAGGCGCTTATACGTTTCGAAAATCTCGGATTTTGCACAGTCAAGAGCACAAACAGAGGACGACTCATAACCATAGTAAAATGGCGGTTCTACCAGCTTGATGAAGAAACAGAGAACAGGCTAGAGAACAGGCAGAGAACAGGCAGAGAACAGGCAGAGAACAGGCAGAGAACAGGCCAATAAACAAGAAAGTAATAAGGTAAGAAGGGAAGAAAGTAATAAGGTAATAAAAAACCTCCTGGGCGACGTTTTCCAAAACTACACCGCTAACCCGGAACTGCTGAAGGCACTGAATGACTGGGCAGAGGCAAGGGATGCCCTGCGGAAGCCGCTCACTGAAAGAGCCATTGAAATCAACTTAAAACGGCTCGACGAATGGGCACCGGGGAATGACGCCGAGAAGATCGCTATCATCAATGAGACCATCGGCAATGGATGCGCCGGGTTTGTCCGGCCGAGGAACCAAGGCAAGACAACAATCGAAGTCCAGGATGCGGGCGCTTTTGAGGCAATGAATGCAGCAATGAATGCAAAGATCGAGGCCGCACGAAGGGAGGCACGGAATGCCAAAGACTGATGAGAAGGAAAAGAAACATGATGACTTCCACGACGCACTTATCGAGATCGCTAAAACAAAAAGTCATCCGAACATGCAGCCGGGCGATTACATCGATAAAGACGGCCTGCTGGTATGCGGGAAATGCGGGAGACATAAGCAGGTAAGAGTCAAGATTTTTGATGACACCAAAGTTATCAACTGCGCCTGCGACTGCGAAATCAATCAGTATAACGAAGAAATAGAGGCCTGGAAGAAGCAGGAGCAGCTCATGCGGCTCTACTCCTTGCAGGATGCATGCTTCTCCAGGAAGGAAATGCGGAACTGGACATTTGAAGAAGCGGAAGGAATGGATACTCCCGTCATGCAGGCCATGAAACGCTATGCGGATGCTTTTCCGGAAATGCTAAAGAAGAACCAAGGCTTGCTTTTGTGGGGAAACGTTGGAACCGGTAAGACATATGCTGCATGCTGCATCGCCAACGCGGTCATGCGACAGGGATATGGCTGCGTCGCGACTAATTTTCCGAGACTGATCCAGGCAATCAGCAGGACCGACAGACAGCAATGGGCGCTATCTGCAATCGATGACGCCGACCTGCTTATCTTGGATGATTTAGGGGTCGAACGCGACACGAGCTTTATGGCTGAGCAGGTCTTCCGTATCATTGACGATCGTTACCGCTGCGGGAAACCTCTGATCATCACGACAAACATTCCTTACAACATTATCCAGTCTTGCCAGGATGACCGGATCCGCATCTATGACCGCATTATTGATATGTGCTATCCGATCCATTTCGCCGGCTTGTCCAAAAGACGAAGCGGAGACAGGCAGCTCAGGATGGCGCAGTATTTAGGAGTTTAGGAGGTAAAAGCAATGGAAATCAGAGAAATCAACGACAAAGAACTCAGTGAAGCGATGGAAAAGATTGTTGAAAAAATTACTGAAAGTTTTTCAACAATACCTCTGGAAATGGAAAACGACGACAGCGATACGGCAGATCGGGCCGAAAAACCGGCCGCCGATGCCATCCATCATCCCGATCACTACACCTGGAAGGGCGTTGAATGCAAAGACATCATCGAAGCTATGACCGAGGTCCTGACCGGGATCGAAGCCTATTATACGGGCAATATAGTCAAGTATTTATACAGATATCCAAAGAAAGGCACGCTGGTCCAGGACCTGCGCAAGGCAGCGCAGTATGTTGATTTTCTGCTGGAACATTTCGAAGGTATGGAGGAAAACCATGATTAAAATAGAAAACCTTGCGGCCTGGGGATTTTCGTCGGCGATCAGAGGCATGAGAAATCCCATGGCAAGCTGGGATAAGTCGGACAGCTATCGAAACGAGAACGGAGATTTTGTGGTCGGCAAAGCAGACCTGGCGCTGATGTGCAAACTGTGCCAGGCGGGCCCTGAGCATCGCAAGTTCATGCGGCAGATTGTCGTGAGCATGGACATCACCGCCCCGCTTTACTGGTGGAAAGAATATGATACGTACAAGGTGGGGACCGTGGCCGACTCCTGCTCCACTATGCACACGATTCACAAGCGGGAATTCACGCTTGACGACTTCAGCACTGAGCACTTAAGCGAAAGTGGAATCGATTGTCTGAACGGAATCATCGAGGTTCTCAACGCCGCCAGAAATGCGTATGTAAATTATGACGCTCTCAACGAGGAGTATAAAAACATACCGGACCTGTGGGAAAAAGGCATCACATGCAAAAAAGACCTGTGGTGGCAAATGATCCAGCTCCTGCCCAGCAGCTACAACCAAAAAAGAACCGTTACTTTCAATTACGAAAACGCCTGGGCAATGATCCATCAGCGGACAGGACACAAGCTCGACGAGTGGAGGAAATTCGTGGAAGAGCTGAAAGGTCTTCCTTTTATGCGGGAACTGATCGGAGGCGACAGACTATGAATAAAACCAAAGCGGCAGATAAGGCAAGAAGAATTGCTGAGAACCTCAGCGGATATGTCGCAGATTTCTATGGACTAGAACGACGGATCAGAAATGGCCAGGCTTACAGAACCGATGTAACGTATGAGCTCGAGGCGCTGGTTGAAGAACTTGAGTCATTGATAGACGAATTGCAGGGAACATTAAAAGAATTGGAGTGAAAAATAATGAATAAGATCATCTTGTTAGGCCGCCTGGTCAAGGATCCGGAAGTGCGGGTTACTCCAACGGACCGTACCGTCTGCACCTTTACTTTGGCAGTTGACCGGCCCTTTACGGCAAAGAACGGTCAGCGTGAAGCAGATTTTATCAACATCGTCACCTGGAATAAAACCGCTGAATTATGTGGGAACAGTTTGACCAAGGGACAAAGAGCCCTGGTGGAAGGCCGTCTGCAGATCCGCACGTTCGACGGCAAGGACGGCAATCGTCATTATTACACGGAAGTCATTGCCGACCATGTTGAATTCATTGAACGGAAGGGATCCGGGACGCCTGCCGCGGCAGCACCGGAGCAGGGAGCCATGGAAAGCTTCGGCACTCCTGTAGGTTTTGACGAAGAGGTCCCGTTTTGAGGAGGAACATGCAATGCAGATCATAACGAAGAAGCAGCCTGAATCGGCGATTTTAAAGGCAGTCAGGACGGCGCTCACGCTTGACGGGTGGGACGTGACAAGGCATCAGCAGGGTTTGGGATGCCGGAAAGGTTTTCCGGATCTGACGGCGCTTAAGGACGGAAAGACGCTCTATATTGAAATCAAGACGGCGACGGGAAAGCAGTCGCAGTGGCAAGTCGAGTTCCAGCAGGTGTGTGAGGCACACGGCGGCACTTACATCCTGGCGCGATCCGTCAAAGATGTGCAGCCATGGCTTACACGGGTGAGACCGCTGTTTTAACAGGAGGACATTATGAAAAACCTAATCACAATTCGAGAGATTACTTCGATTGATGTACAGGACGGAAAAATTGGCGTTGCATTTTCCGATGAAGAACTCAATGAATACAAGGTCTGTTTCGCTGAAATGCCACATCCGGATTTTTATAAAGCGTGGAAACAAGTGCAAGACATGCTGATAGTGCGCCTGAATATAAGGCAGCGGAAAGAAGATGATAAACTCATACTGCAAACTGTTAAAAGAGCATATAAGAAACACTGTTTTTTCATCACTGCAAAATTCTCCATATCTCCTTATATCGCGAATGCTGCAGATATGGAATTTACAGCAAAGTCAGTTCCAGAAGACACTGGACTGGAAGGCGCAATTGGAATCTTGTTCAGCGAAACCGAAAGTTACATCAATGGCTTGAAGCAGGCTCAGACGGAGCTATTCCCGGACCCGAAAAATGATGATGCTGCTACGCTGAAAGTCATGTAGGGAGGGATGCTGCATGGAGGGCGAACGGATCCCAGGTGTCAGCAGGCAAGACCTCAAACGGATCAAAGGCATGCCGTTGCCAAAGCTCCGGCAGTGGCTTCTCGAGTATACAGACGCCATATATAATCAAGGTATAGCCGACTGCTGTGACGCCCTCCATGCAGAGTATGGGTTCGGACGTGTAAGGCTGCAGCGGCTGATAGAGCGGCTCAATCGAAAATGAATCTTATGGTGAGGAGGGACTCCGGTGAATCTGGCCAAGCTGTTTTTTCATGCACTCTTACAAAAAGATAGGGAGCTTAAAAGAAAACTGGAAGAACTGGACACAGTGCATGCGGCGCTATACAGCATCGGAGGCGTTGACTACGCAAAGGACCGAGTTGACGGCGGAGTGCCCAGGGACATGGCAGACAAGATGAGCCGGCTGATGCAGATTCAGGCGGAGGCCGATGCCCAGCAGGATGCAGTGATTGCTATGAGAGATACAGCCGAAAGTATCATCAAGCTGCTTCCGGATCAACAGCAGCGGAGCCTCCTGTGGGAGCGGTACATCCTTGGCTTCACGTGGGAACGAGTAGCCAGCAACATCCATCAGTCACTGCGATGGGTGCACCGCTTAGAAGTAAGAGCATTCCGCGAACTCAACAATTCTCACGAGGAAATTTTAAAAGAAGCCACCTCAAGCCACCTCAGGCCACTATAAGCCACTATGCCTTATATGATATGATTAAGCTGTCAAAAACGGGGGCGAATCCAAGGGGAGGGTTCCAATCTCCTTACCTCTCTGGATCGCCTCTCGCATTGGCGACCTTCAAGACCGATTCTCAATTTGGGAATCGGTTTTTGTTTTGGATTTTAAAAATAGAAATCGGAAATGGATTTGAGAAATGGCTCAAGACTTTGCTAAGCGTTTTTACAACTCAAGCCGCTGGCGAAAATGTGCCAAGGCTTATGCCGCTTCGAAACACTATGTCTGCGAGCGATGCGGAAACAGGTCTTTTGTTGGCAGTCTAAAACCAGACAGATTTATTGTGCATCATAAAATTCTGCTGACGCCGGAGAACATCAATGACCCAGACGTTACGTGCAACTGGCAGAACCTTGAACTGCTCTGCATCAATTGTCACAACGCAGTGCATGCTGCTGGCCGGGATAGCAGGGAGTGCCTGTTTGATGCGAACGGCAATCCCATCGGAGTGCAAGACCACGTGACTCGACAGTAACTGGTCATATGTGTACATACTGCAAGTACATGCCCCCCCCTTAGTCTACCGTCGTTGAACAAGGACAACACCGAGGGGCGGCCCTTCGCGTAACACAAATGCTGCTGCCGAAGGGGGTGTAGTCAAGGAGGTGATACCGTGCCGGCTCCAAAACCAGAAACTATTTTAAAGAAGAGAATAAAAGAACTAAAAGCAATTTTCGCCGATTTAGACGAAAATAAAATGAAAATAGTTATTCCAACCATTTATCAAGCGGCAAAGATGGAGCAGTACATAAAATCGCTTCAAGACGCACTTGATACAGCTGGCTTCGTCGAAACGTATCAAAATGGAGACAACCAGTACGGGAAAAAGGAATCAACAGAATCGAAGGCATACTCCACGATGATTAAAAATTACAATTCAATCATCAGGACATTGCTGTCCTGCCTGCCTGAAGGCGAACAGAAACAGGCTGAAGACGAAATCTCTCAATTCCTGAAGAATCGGCCTTGAATTATATAGAAAAGTACTATGGAGAAATCGAAACGGGACGTGTCGTCGTGTCCGATAAAATTCGGCGGACGTACAAGCATCTAGTCGCCAAGATGCATGATCCCGGCAGCCCATATGTATATGACGACAAAAAGGCTCAATTCGTTATCGATTTCATTCAGCAATTCTGTAAACACAGCAAAGGAAAATGGGGTGGTAAACCATTGCTCTTGGAGCTGTGGCAGAAAGCAGCCACAGCAGCGCTTTTCGGTTTTGTCGATAAAAAGACAGGGCTACGAGAGTATAGACAGATGATTCTCATCGTAGCCAGAAAAAATGGGAAGTCGACATGGGCTGCCGGGATTGCACTATATCTGCTGATAGCAGATGGAGAGGCCGGGCCGGAAATCTACTCGGCAGCGACTAAAAAGGACCAGGCAAAGATCATCTGGACGGAAGTTAAGCGGATGATCAAGAAATCGCCGGCCCTGAATAAGCACCTGAAATGCCTGGTATCAAGCATCAAGTGCGGATTCAACGAAGGATCATTTGAACCACTGGGTTCTGACAGCGACAAACTTGATGGCTTGAATGTTCATGGAGCGCTCATCGATGAATTACATGCGATTAAAGATAAAAATATTTATGATGTACTGGTCGACGGAATGACTGCCCGTGAGCAGCCTCTGTGCATCATTACAACGACGGCCGGGACAGTCCGGGATAATATCTTTGACCTGAAGTATGACGAATGCCAGAGAATCATTGATGGGTACGACGATCCGGAAGGGTATAAAGACGAAACAATCCTTCCGTTGGTATATGAATTAGATCGCAGGGACGAATGGACAGATCCATCTGCCTGGCAGAAGGCTAATCCGGCACTTGGAACAGTAAAAAATAAACAGCAACTTGCACAGAAGGTCTGGCAGGCAAAGAACAATCCACTCCTGGTAAAAAATCTTCTTTGCAAAGATTTTAATGTCCGTGAAACTGGCGGAGATGCATTCTTCACGTTTGAACAACTCAATAACGAAGCAGTGTTTAGCATGCGGGAACTCAAGCCGAGATATGGCATTGGAGGCTTTGACCTCTCTGATACAACCGACCTCACATGCGCAACACTGCTTTTTTGTTTGCCGGATGATTCAGTGACATATGTCAATCAGATGTACTGGATCCCAGAAGAGCTATTTGAAAAACGAGTAAAAGAAGACAACGTTCCATATGACATTTGGTATCAGAGAGGATTCGTCCGGAAGTCTCCTGGATTCCGCATAGACTACCGTTTGATCCTTGAATGGTTTGTCGAGATGCAGCAGCAATATGACTGCTATCTCTTTAAATGCGGGTATGACCGGTGGTCGGCATCCTATCTTGTCAAAGATATGGAAGACGCCTTTGGCGAATCGACGATGCTGCCGGTGGCGCAAGGCAAAAAGACATTATCAGGTCCGATGAAAAAACTCGGAACAGAGCTGACGGCAAAAACAATTAATTATGGGGACAATCCGGTTCTCAAATGGTGCATGACAAACGTTGCTGTCGACGTGGATCGCAATGATAATATCCAGCCTTGTAAAACATCAAACCCAAGAAAACGCATAGATGGCTTTGCATCTCTACTTGATGCGTATGTGGCACTGGAAGAGAGCAGAGAAGATTATATGGCAATGATTTAGCCCGGAGGAGGTGAAAAAATGAATTTCAGAAGCTTATTTCAATCGATATTCCATAAACTTAAAGAGAAAACCGGGCTCTCCAGGGCGAAGATGCTTGATGGTTATGGCAATGTTTATGCTCCCTTTACAGGCAATATTTACGAGAACGCTGCTGTACGGGATTGCGTTGATACTATCGCAAGACATGTCAGCAAGCTGAAGCCTCGGCATATCGTGCGGAAGGCTGGAAACATCGTAGATATTCCAGATGATCCTTTGAACTATCTTCTTGGCTGTCGTCCAAACTGGATGATGACAACTGCTGATTTTCTGCAGAAAGCTGCTGCGCAATTTTATACGTACAATAACTTATTTGTGTATGTTCAAAGAGATGACAGAGGTTACGTCAAGGCTTTATGGCCGATTAATTTTGAAGCTCTCGAAATGTTTGAGGATGACGAGGGAAACTTCTATGCAAAGTTCAACTTCGGATCCGGGGAACACGCGACAGTGCCTTACGCTGATTTGGTCCATATCCGCAGATCTTACAATCGGCAGGACATCTTTGGAGAAATGAATGATAAGGTCCTGGCTGAGGATATTGACGTCTTCAAGGCTGTCAAGGTGGCTATCATTAATGCCGTGAAAAACAGCAATAAGCTGCGCGGCATCATCAACTGGCAGGGGACGTTGAGAAAGGAAGACCAGGAAGCACGATGGAACGAGTTCGTCCAATCGTTTGCCGGTCCGTCTAATGGCAGCGGGATCGGCGCTCTGGATAACAGAGCGACATTCCAACAATTAACGAGTGATGTTGAAACATTTGACAGTGGCCAGATGAATTTCGCCAGGGACAATATCTATAAACATTTTGGCCTGAACGAAAAGATCATCAAAGGCCTATATACCGAAGATGAGTATCAAGCATTTTACGAAGGCGTAGTTGAGCCATTCGCGATTGACCTGGCACAAGAACTTACTCACAAACTATTCACGAGTCGGGAGCGCGGTTTCGGCAACGAAATTATCCTGGAAAGCAATCGGCTTTCTTACATGACGATTGCATCTAAGTGCAAGCTGGCTGCTGCCATGATTCCTGCCGGTGCCATCAAGAGGAATGAAATCAGGGAATTGTTCGGGTATGCGGGCCTGCCTGGAAAGGAAGGCGAAGAAATCGTTGTGTCGCTTAACTATGTGAAGTCGACAGATCAGAGTGCCTATCAGGTCGGCGGAAAATCCGACAAAGATGATGAAGAAGGAGGTGAGAATGATGAAAAATAAACGTTATGGCAGCATTCAGGTAAGGGCGGCAGATGACAATGAAGATGGCAAGATGATAGTTGAAGGGTACGCCGCTGTTTTTAACCAGCGTACGCTTCTATGGGAAAGCGACTGGTCCGGCAGAAAGTATTACGAAGAGTTGGCCCCTGAAGCATTCAATAATGCTGATTTCAGCGAATGCGTGCTTCGTTACAATCATGCTGACAGTGCGCTAATTCTTGCCAGAACAAGAAACAATACCCTGACATGCAACATTGATGCACATGGCTTGAAAATCAGGGCAGAACTGGCAGATACGCAGGCAGGAAGAGATATCTATGCTTTGGTTAAACGCGGAGATATCGACAAAATGTCATTTGCATTTACAATCCGCAAGCAGGAAACAGAGGAAGATTCAGAAAGCAAGATTACTGTTAACAGGATTACTGATATTGATAAGGTTTACGATGTGAGCCCTGTCGATTTTCCTGCCTACGACGGAACATCTATTTCCGCTCGCAATTCCGCTGCGATTGAAGAAATCAAGGCGGGTGAAAAATATACGCGAGAATCTAAACGATTGGCCCTGCTGGCCGAACTTTGAGGAGGAATGAGAAATGAACAAAAGACTTTTAGAGATTCTGGCTCGCAAGGCCGAAATCAAAAAATCCCTGGAAGAAAACAAAAAGGAATTGGACCTTTCCGCGATCGAAACTGAGCTGACCAGCCTGAATCAGGAAGAAGCCGAGCTGAGACACCGAGAAGAAATCGCAAAGAGGCTGAATGAAGGCGGGATCCCCGCAGGTGTTGCACCTAAAGGCAAGCCTGCTGAAATTAGTAAGAATCAGCGCAATGAATCCACATATGATTCTCTGGAATATCGCCAGGCATTTATGAATTATGTAACTAAAAATCAGGCCATTCCGGTTCAGTATCGTGACAATACCAATACCCTGACCACTGATATTGGCGCGGTCGTTCCGCCCACTACGCTGAACCGCATCATCGAAAAGCTTGAAGCCTATGGAATGATCCTGCCGCTGGTGGCTAAGACCGACTATAAGACTGGAGTTGCGATTCCGATGTCTTCTGTTAAGCCGGTGGCAACCTGGGTGAATGAAGGCGCTACATCTGATCTCCAGAAAAAGACGGTTACTTCCATTGTGTTCGGTCATTACAAGCTTCGCTGCGCAGTATCGGTATCTCTTGAGTCCGAATACATGTCCCTTTCCGCTTTTGAAGCTGCACTGACGAACAACATCGCTGAAGCAATGGCAAAAGCTCTGGAAGAAGCAATCATTTCTGGTGATGGAAACAGCAAGATGACTGGGATCCTGGCTGATCTGAGCAAGGCCTCTGGCACTGTTGCAACGGCTAAGCTGACTTACAAGAACCTGACTGATGCGGAAGCAAATCTCCCGGTTGAATACGAAAATGGAGCAGTATGGTGCATGACTAAGAAGACCTTCATGGAATTCATTGGCATGACTGACAGCCAGGGACAGCCGATTGCCCGCGTTGAGCATGGCATTGCCAGTGCTCCGGAGCGCTATTTGCTCGGCCGGCGTGTGGTCATCTGCAATTATCTCCCGACCTTTGCCACCGATCTGAAGAAAACAGAGTGCTTTGCTTTCCTGTATGATTTCGGGAATTATATCATGAACACGAACTTCCAGGTGGGAATCAAGATGTATGAAGACAATGAAACAGATGACATTGTCAGGAAATCTATTATCGTATGCGATGGCAAGCCCGTCGATTACAACTCTCTCGTTGTCCTGACCGGAAATGCTACCGCCTGAGAGGTGAATAATAATGGCAGTGACGCTTCAGCAGGCAAAGAACTTTTTGAAGATTGATTCTGATATCACAGAAGATGACGAGATGATTACATCTTTAATTACTGCTGCAGATGAATATATCAAGAATCAGACCGGCAAGAAGAACAACGACGATGCGCTATACAACCAGTGCATCCTGCTCCTGGTAGCGCACTGGCATGAGAATCGCACTATTTTTGCCGGTAAGCCTGGCAGCCTTTCCCAGTTGCCTCATTCTGCGACGGCGCTTATCCAGCATATCGCCAATTGCGATGCCTACTCTAAGGTGGATGATGAATCATGATAAGTGTAGAAATAGGATCTCTTGATAAGAGGGTAAGTATCTTACAATACACAACTAAAAAAGATGAACATGGCCTTACTCACCAGACCCTGGAAACTGTCGCTGAAACTTGGGCGCGGATTGAACCGACGCGCGGGAACGAGCTGAGACAGCAATACAAGGAAACTATGACAGACCTTTTGAAGATTATCGTTCGCTACCGCTCAGGAATCAACAACGCTATGTTCGTCAAATACGGAAATACGACTTATAATATCCGCTACGTCGTAGATCCATACATGGCTCACGTCAAGCTGGAACTGATGTGTACAGTCCGAACGGTAGGAGATGACCGCTATGGACATCAATGAATTTGTACAGCGGCTTGGAACTATCCAGGCCGCTTATCCTATCGAAGCGGAAGACGCATTGAAAAAAGGCAGCCAAAAGATGCTGAGAAAGATAAAAGCGGCAAGCCCAGACAGTGGGCAAAAGCATGGCCGAAAAATCAAAAACTCCTGGCATCTGAAAATGACAGGGCTAAGTGCTGCCGATATTCAGGCAAATATCTATTCGACATCACCGCACTTTCATCTTGTAGAACGCGGCCATGTGATCAAGACCCTGGGAGGCCGAGTGAAAGGGTTTAAACAGGGGTCTCATTTTTTTGAGCGGGCTGTGAATCAAAATCTTGATGAGATTCAATCTGATATCGCAGAAAAGCTCTTTAAGGCGGTGAGTGACAAACTATGAGCCACTACATCACTTATATCGACATAGTCAGTGTCCTGGCCAAAATGCTGGACGCTGAATTTGGGTATCCGATTCATTCCGATGAAGTTTTAGAAGGTTTCGCGATGCCTTGTTTTTTTATCAAAATTGTCCCATTAACGTCAATTGAGACTCTTAATGTGACGACAACGACACTTACGGCATATTTGACTTATTTTACGAACAACCGTGATGAAGTCGAATACCTTGATGTGGAAGACAGAGTCAAGAAAGTCCTGGATATAGGATTCGACGTGGAAGACAGGTTCGTCCATATTGATGAAATTTCGGACAATCGGCTCGGAGAAGATGAAGATATCCTGCAAATCCAGGTGAACTTGTTCTATTCCAACAAGACGCAGCATCTTATTAATGCACTGAACAATACTGCGGAAGTCGCTGGCGATATTGAAGTCGATTTTGAGAATAATGACACAGGGGACAAATCCGAAAAACGGCTGGTTCAGCCGAATATGACATTTGAGGAGGATTAATCATGACTAAACTTGGTATGCCTACCATCAACATTGCCTTCGTGGAAAAAGGCATTGAAGCGGTAGAGCGCAGCTCCAGGGGAATCCTTGCTATTATCCTGGAAGACACTGCGGAAGCTATCGGTAAACTGGCCGAAAACCCGTTCACGATTTATACGACCGATGACATTCCGGAAAATCTTTCTGACGATAACAAAGATTATCTGACTAAAGCGCTTATCGGTTACGTTAAAGCTCCATATCGTGTGAAGGTTTGGGTGCAGACTACCGCGGAGGCTTCTGCAGACCGCTGGACTGCCACCTTGAAAAAATTGACAACGGAACGTTGGGACTATCTTGTCATCCCTGCGATTGACAGCACTGAGCTGGAAACTGTTGGCACCTGGCTGAAAACAAACCGCGACAATAAAAACAAGCGCTCCAAAGTCATTCTCCCGAATTATTCCGGAGACTACGAAGGAATAATCAATTTCAGCAACACATCGATTGTCACGAGTTCCAAGACTTACACAGGAGCTCAGTATACTCCGCGTATTGGTGGCCTGATCTGTGGCACGCCAATGACCATTTCTTGTACGTATGCTCCGTTGGCGGAAGTCGTTGACGTTGACCGTCATGATGCTGACGAAAACGATGAAAAGGTCAACAAAGGAGAACTTTTCATTTGGTACGACGGGGAAAAGTGCAAGCTCTCTCGTGGCGTCAATTCCCTGGTTACGACTACTCAAGGGAAGCTGGAAGCTTATCAAACCATCAAGTCGGTGGACATCATGGATATGATCTATGACGACATCCACGATACGATCGAAGATTACTACATCGGGAAATACACTAATGATTATGATAACAAGCAGTTGCTCATCTCCGCAGTGCTCGGCTATCTCCGTACTCTTGAGGACGAACGGTTGCTCCAAAAGAACGAGTCGACCGTCGAAATTAATCTTGAAGCGGTGAAAAACTGGAGATTGTCCAACGGAAAGAACACGAAGGACGAACTCGCTGCGATGAGCGATTTGGAAATTGCGAAACTCGATACAAAGAAACATGTCTTCCTGAAAATTTCTGCCGTCATCCTCGACGCTATGGAAGACTTCGACCTGAACTTCTCTATTTAAGGAGGTGCTGATTAATGGATTCCTACAATCCTGAACAGGTGATGATTGGCACGCAAGGCGAAATCTGGATCGACGGCGAATACGTCGCAGAAGTAACTGCTTTTAAAGCAGTAGCCAAGCTGACCAAAGAAAAAGTTGATCAGGTAAAGAAAATGTTTACCGGCTATAAAGTTACTGGCTATGAAGGGACCGGAACGGTAAAAATGAACCACGTTTCCAGTTTCTTCATTAAAAAAATGGCCGATAATATGAAAAATGCCAAACAGACAAAGTATGAAATCATTGCCAAGCTCGATGATCCGGATGCTGTCGGAGCCGAACGTGTGTCAATCAAGGATGCCACTTTCGATACGCTGACTCTTATGGATTGGACCGCAAAAAAACTTGTAGAAGATTCTTACGATTTCACATTTACGGATTTTGAAATCCTGGAAACTGCAGACTAAGAGATTTTTTAAGGAGGTTTTCTTAGATGGCGAATTTGATTGATGCATTGTTGGCAGTCGATGATGACAGGCTGGCGACAAAACCAACAGATACTATCGAAATTGGGCGCCTGTCGAAAATGACGGGAACCAAGTTTGTCCTGACGATACAGGCGTTGAGCCCTAGTCGATCTGACGAGATTACGAACACTTGTCTTGAGCTTACAAAGGGTGGGCGTTTTAAACAAATGGATACTACAATGCTCCACGCTCTCACAATCCTTGATGGCGTTACGTCTTTCGACTTCAACAATGGTGCGCTGCGGAAAAAGCTGAAAGCGGCCAGCCCTAAAGAAGTTATCATGAAGCTCTTTACGGCGGGTGAAGTCGTTGAAATTTTTTCAGCTATTCAAAAGCTGTCAGGATTTAAGGATCCGGAAGAAGAAGCAGAGGAAAAAGCAGAAGTAAAAAACTGATAGACTCGGACGGAACTGCCTATGCAATGTATCTGACTTTTGTCAGGCATCACTGGAAACCGTCCGATTACTATAAAATGGGGCCCGGGCAGAGATTGATTGTCCGGGCATTTTTGGAACGAGAAACTCAAGATTTAGAGGAGGCGGGCAAGGGCTATGGCAAGTGAAACAAAACATATTGACTTAATCATGAAGCTTGTCGATGGAGTCACTCGACCTCTCGCCGAAATCCGTTCAAACATGCAGGCTACCGCGAACACAAATGTGCGACTCGGCCGAACTGTGTCTAATATTGGGAAGTCTATATCCGGTGTAGGGAAAGCTCTTTTGCCGGTCTCTGCGGGCATCGTAGGAGCGGCTGTAGCAGGCGGCAATGCTTTCATGGGGTTTGAGTATGCCGTTACGGCTGCGGGCACCAAGGCGGGAGCTACGGCAGCAGAACTGCAGAAAATGAAGCAGGTTGCCGCTGATATCGGCCGTGATTTCCCAGTCACGGCAACCGATGCTGCCCAGGGCATGGACAGACTCGCCGCATCAGGTTTTAACGCAAGCCAAGTCATCGGAGCAATGCCAGGAATCGTAACTGCTGCAGTAGCATCCGGTGAAGATCTGGCACTGACGTCTAATGTGATTAGCTCCGCACTGGCTATCTGGAACCTTAAAACAGGAGATGTCGCTGCCAATACGCAGCGCGTCGCTGATGTAATCCAGATGACTGCAAATCAGTCCAAGATGGATATGCAAGGGTTCGGACTGGCCATGCAGTATGCTGGTGCTCCGGCTGCATCTCTTGGCGTTACGATTGAAGAACTTGGCACAGCAATGGGCATTATGGCCAACAACGGCTTGGAAGCGACAACAATTGGTACGTCGATGCGATCCATGTTATCCAGACTGGCTTCGCCACCTAAGCAGGCAGCTCAAGCTATCAGCAGTCTTGGCCTTACGGTGAAGGACGCTTCCGGTAATTTCGTCGGGATGGAAAACATCATTAATCAGCTGCGGAAAGCAATGTCTGGCATGTCTGATGTGGAGCAGGTGGCTAACGCAAAAGCAATCGCAGGGCAGGAAGCTTATTCCGGACTGCTTGCGTTGATCCGCACTGCTCCCGGTGATTATCAGGCCATGAAAAATGCCATTGAAAATTCCGGCGGCAGCTCGGAGGCGGCATTTAAAAAGATGGAAGCTACAATGAAAGGTTCCATCGAAGCATTGAAATCTTCAATCGAATCAATCGCAATAACATTCGGGGATGTCTTGTCACCAAAAATCCAAAGCATTGCAAACAGTATTAAGTCCGTTACTGACTGGATTTCCAAACTTTCTCCTAGCACAAAGATGCTGATTGCTGACGTAGCTGCTGGTGTCGTTGGCTTTACTGCTTTTACAGTTGTGCTCGGTAAAGTAGTGCAAATCGGCGGAGCGGCAATCAGCTTATATGGCAGAATGGGGCGGGCGCTTAACGCAGCGCATACTGGCACTAGGACGTCTTCTGTAATCATTCGGGGATTAAACAGCGGATTGATTGGATTGAGAGCAGGGATAGGCAAAACGTCAATTGCACTGTCTGGATTCTTCCAGACATTAACTGGCGGAGGCGCTATTGGAGCACTTAAAACGATTGCCAGCGCAGTCTTCTCTCCAATGGGCATAGCTATTATAGCGGTCGTTGCAGCGATTTATGTGCTGTATACCAGGTGGAATCAATTCGCACCTGTGTTCCTGAATATGTGGAACCGTATAAAAGATGCAGCTTCTGCAGCATGGCAGGCAATCCAACCTGGAATAAGCCGGCTTATCGCAACTATTCAAAGATTGTGGGAAGCGTGGCAAGCTGGAACGGGGCCGATGGGTGTAATCAAAGGACTTTTGACAGGACTTGCAGAAATACTTGGAACTGCTGTTGTTTTAGCAATTGAGCAGACCGCTGCAGTGCTTTCTGGGGTGCTTGTTGCTGCATTCGGAGTAGTCGCAGCATCCGTCAACATGGCTATTGGTATTTTTAACGGTCTGATTGAATTCATCACAGGTGTATTTACCGGAGATTGGGAAACAGCATGGCAGGGCGTTGTGGATATTTTTGGCAGTGTTTTCCATGGCGTAGCTTCTGCAGCTGAATCGGTACTTGGAGGAGTCAGAGCTGCCGTAAACGGCATTATCGATGCAATCAATGGAATCAGCATCGACGTTCCTGAATGGGTTCCTATAGTCGGGGGCCAGAGTTGGCATCCATCCGTGCCGCATGTTTACACTGGAGATTCGTTCTTTGCAGGTGGTCCGGCTGTGATTAATGACCGCTATGGCGGAGAAATTGTCAATCTGCCGCACGGGGCTCAGGTTATTCCGCATGACCAAAGCCTTGTTTCAGCCTACAATGCTGAAAAGAGATCCGGAACGAAAGGCGCACCGAATATCAGCATTAATATTGCCCACGCTGATATGAGCTCTGAAAGATCCATTAAGGATACTGCCAAAGAATTTGCAGAACAGCTGTTTTTCGAGCTTCAGACTAGGGAAATTAATATGAATGAGGGGGCGATATAATGGCTGGATTTTTGAATTTCATTCGAGCGGCTGTCTCCCTTGTCCTTTCTTCCAGCAACGGAAACAGCGGGGCCTATTTCGTCCTCTCTTGTGGCGGGAGAATCGTTAACTTCCCTGTTTCTCCGGCGTCTTTTGATGTTGCCGATTCTTATGGGAACTCAAGTATCAACATCAATGCACTGGGAGAAATGAACATGCTCGGCAAGCGCAAACTGACCACGTTGACTTTCGCAAGCTTTTTCCCTGCTCAGTATTACGGGTTCGAACAATCTTATCCTTTGGGAGACCCTTACAGCTATGTAGACAGCATTAAAACAATGGCTCAAATGGCGCAACCGGCGCGGATTGCTATTTCTGGGACAACGATATCCATGCCGGTTACGATTGACAGCTTTCAGTACGGGGAACACGATGGAACCGGAGATGTCTATTTTTCCATATCTCTAAGGGAATATCGTGATTTCACGACATCGATTCTCTCAACAGACAGTATTACCGGCCTGAAAAGCAGGGCGGCGGAGACGTTAGATTCGTCGACTATTATGGCGCGCCCAGGGCAAACCGTAATGGATATTGCCGCAGCATGTTGCCGTGGCCGATCTAAAATCTCAACACAGTCAAACAACCGGTTGAAGCTTTATAATGCGCTCGTAAAAATGGGCGGCGTATCTGCAGGGACATCCCTTACGGCAACAAACAAGAGTGTGACAGTGGATGGGAAAAGCGTTGAATTGGAGGGATGAGTATGAACTTGGAAGTTTTTTACACTGACCCTCCAAATAAATCTGGTGATAATTCTCCCAGACAGGAGAATCTTCCAATTACGAATTCTGTCACTGTTGTAACTTGGTCTGGAAGCGTTGACCAGGCTGCCAGAAAGGCTGAATTTTCAATTGCTTACAACACACCAAATAAAGATAAATCTTTTATGCCTGTCGATGTTAAACTTGGCGGATCGGTGGATATCTACTATTCTGACGAAACCCAGACAAGGGTACAAATTTTTTCTGGAAGAGTATTCTTCAGAAAGAGGAACACAACGCAGTTTAGTTATGACATTGTGGCTTACGACGAAATGATCTATTTGGCTAAAAATAAGATCCAGAAGAAATTCTCAGACGTGACTGTCACCGATGCTATTAAACAGATATGTGTAGAGGCTGGCGTTGAATGTGGGGAAATCCCAAATTTAACTTCTAAGTTTAACTACATTGCAGATGGAAAGACTTGCACCGAGGTACTAAAAAAACTATCAGAAACGAACGTGGCAAGTGGTGGTAAGGCTCTTACTGCTTATTGCAATCTGGGCAAGGTGATGGTGGTCGAAAAAGGATCTAATGTAATCGAGGGATACATTGCAAGCGATTCCATTAACGTTGATCATACAGAGCATTCTGAGTCAATCGAAAATATGGTTAACAAGGTCGTATCCGTAGATAAGGCAGGAAATATCGTTCAAACATATCAGAACGATGAGGAGGTCACCAAGTTCGGCCAGCTTCAAGACGTGTATAAAGTGCGGCCGGCAAAGAAAGGCGAAACTGTAGATAACGCCGCTGAAGCTAAGGCAAAGCTGAAAAGTATTGAATCCAATTCAAGTTTAGAAGGTCTTGGAAATGTCCAGTGCATCACGGGTTACACTATTACCATTCAAGAAGAACAGCTTCAAGGCAATTTCTTCATAAAATCCGATACGCATAAGTTTGCCAATAATATCCATACAATGACGCTGAGCCTGGAATATATGGAAGAGGAGGGCAATGCATGAAGAAGACGGATGATCCATACACTGGCATCTCTAAAATCCTGCATCAGATTGGGAAAAGAGAGGGCATCCAGCCAGGAATTGGAATCGGTGTTATCGTGTCTCCTCCCCCGGCAATTCAAGTTGCATATAACGGCATGATACTGGATACTGCAGATCTTTATATCGATGAATATTGGCTCCCTGGGCATACCAGGCATATCGTCGGCGCAACAGATTATAGATCCGGAGGCTCTGGGGATGCGGAATATGCAAGCCATAACCACCCTATTGATAATGATGAAAAATGGACAGATACCTGGAAGACTGGAGATAAAGTTGCACTGCTGCCGATTTATTCATCACAGGATATGCAGTCAGCACAGCAGTACATTGTGCTGGCGAAACTCGTGAGATTGGACGGTGAATAAGAATGTCTAATCCATTTATGACTGCCGGTAACACTATTAGTGATGGCACTACGTCAGAAAGTCTTCCTCTCTTTAGAGAAATGGTCTGGAACTTTGAGAAGAATCAGTTCATCAGGGATAAGGAAGGAAATTTTAAATTTGTTGATGGAAAAGAAGGCCTGAAAGTCTGGATTCGCAAAGCCATCCTAGTAGAGCGGTACAGATACCAGGCTTATTTTGATGACTATGGCGCGGAATTGGAACATTTTATCGGAAGAAGCCCTAACGACGGTGGAACTTCCTCGGAAGTGTTCCGGTATATTAAAGAGGCGTTGCTAGTCAACCCATATATCCGGTCAGTTACGGATGTGTCCGTTGACCAGAAAGGAAAGAAAATAATCATGACTGTAGGCGTCGATACAGTTTATGGCGAAACTACTACGAGATTGGAGGTGTAAGCGTGTCGACGACTTTTAATGCAGTGCCTAAAGAGCAAATTCTTTCGGCCATGAAGGATTATTATGAAAAAACTCTCGGCGGATCTGTGAGTGATGTGGAAGGCACATTCATCGGAGATGCGCTTGCGGCTGCAGCTGTAGAAGACGAAACAACCAGCGCAGAAATGCAACTCATAGTGGAAGCGGCGTTCGCCCAGACATCTTGGGGCGAATACCTGACAATGCGGGCCGCTGAATTCGGCATTGATCGCAAACTGGCAGTCAACGCAGTGGGGACCGTCACTGTTACAGGCAGCGGGTCCGTACCGCTTAACAGCCTGTTCGCTACACAGGACGGTATTCAATTCATGACGACAAAGGCAGTTGCGATTAACGGGAGCGGTGACATTCCTGTCGAAGCTGTCGTTGCCGGCAGCCAGGGAAATGTTGCCGCAGGAATGATTGTAAAAATCCCAATCAGTATTGCAGGGATTACTGCAGTAACCAATTCGAATGCCATGACCGAAGGCTACGACGAAGAGACAGATGACGCTCTTAAAGAAAGGCTGCTATTCCATGTGCGCAATCCGATCACGTCCGGGAATGTCAATCATTATCAGGAATGGGCGGAATCAGTTGAAGGCGTTGGAGTGGCCAAAGTAATCCCTCTGTGGAATGGGAATGGAACCGTCAAAGTGCTCATCATTAATGACGAAAAAGACCGTGCGTCCGATGCACTTATCAAGAAGACCGCTGACTATATCGAAACCGTGCGTCCCATTGGGGCGACGGTCACAGTAGCAACGCCTGACTATGCAAAGATTGACATTTCTGCGCGGGTCAGTCCCGCCACCGGGCACGAAGATTCTTATCTCGATGAGCTGAAGACTGCAATTAATAATTATTTGGTCGATTACGGTTTCACATCTGAATATGTTGATGCAACCTATATTTCCATGGCTCAAATTGGTGAGGTAATGATCCATTCCGGTGCTATTACCGACTACGACAGTCTCAAGGCTAATGGTGACATCGTCAATATTTCTCTCACGTCCGAGCAGCTGCCGCGCATCGGGAATCTGGAGGTGACGGAACTTGAATAGCTTCGTCAGGTCTGATGCCGTTGATTTATCTAGATATCTGCCAGCTTACCTGTCAAAGGATGGAGCATACAACAAACTTTTGAAGGCTCTCAGCAAGAGCAGAGATGGTGTCAGGAAGAAGATACAGCTCCTGCTTGAGCAGATGTTTGTGGATACAGCCGCAGATTGCCTCGATGAATGGGAATCATTCCTTGGCATCAAGGTTGATCGCTCCAAACTAACGACAGAACGACGAGCGCAAATTATTGCTAAAATCCAGGGCACACAGCCAGTCACGGTTGCATTTTTAACTGCTGTTGTGAACCAATATATGGCGGACCAACTCGCAAGCATCGAAGAACATAACGATGAGTACCGCATGGAAGTTCTGTACCATGGAGGTCAGGTCATCGACTATGCGACTCTCAGAAAAGCTATCAGAACCTATCTGCCAGCACATATTGGGTATAAGCTCATCACGCTTACTACGGGCTTGATCAGTGAATCAACAGGCGGAACAGTACAGTGCTATAACAGCTCTCACGTGGACAGTTCTCTGGGCTATGCTATTTCAATTGACGACACAACGCAATATCACGGAGGCGCCGTGATTCATGTTTACAAAACTGTAAAGATTTCTGGGGGGGGCAGCTGAATAATGGCTAAATTTCCTAACTTGACGATTACCAACAACGGAAAGCAGATGCTTATCCAGGCTCAGAATGGGCATACGCTTGTTTTTACAAGTGGTAAGCTCGGATCTGGCGTGCTGGACGACAGTGACAATCCAGCTGTTTTTACTGAGCTTAAGTCGGCAAAAATGACTTTGCCCATTACCAAGGCGGATGACAGCAATACAGAAAAGCTTGTTTTGACTTTTGACGCGGCCAATACATCCTTGGAAGAGGGTTTCGTGTCCAGGGAGCTTGGAATTTTTGCGAAGCTTGATAATGGGGCAGAAACACTCTATGCATATAGTAATGCTGGGAATAATTATGATTATATTCCCAGCAAGGATACGCCTACTGATGAAAATAGAATCGTCGTATCCCTTGTGACTTCAAGCAATGCAACTATAAAAGTAGCAGTAGACGGCTCCATTGTCTATACGCATAAGAGCGACGTGGAAGAGATGATCGCCGCCCACAACGCCGCCGCCGATGCCCATAGCGCAATGACTGCAACTATCGATGACACGCAGGTCCCGGCATCCGACACGGGAACTATCCGCGCCCAGCTGTCTCAGCTTGCAAACCGCCTCAAAGCGGCAACCGGTGCAAGTGGCTGGAAAGCAGATCCGTCTACCACGCTGGCTTCCCTGGCTACACTGGTATCTAACCTGGCATCCGGCGGCGATGTAACCTGGAGCGGCAAGAAGTTTACAAACAGCAAGCTGGGCATATCCGGATTGATGGACACGAATGGGTATGTTTCTTTTGGGCCTAACTTTGGTGGCTTAATTATACAGTGGGGAAACTTAGATTTTGCATCTGGCGTGTTTTATGCTGATACGTCATACCCTATCACTTTTTCGACATCTGTATATGCTGTCTTAACCACGGATGTGACCGGCAATGTCTATGTACAACAAACCGCCGCATCCATCCTTTGGGGCAAAAATGACAGACTGGATGCTCTCCACCTGCTCACGCCCAGTAGCGCAATTGGGGCTGTAACGTGGTTTGCCATTGGCTGTTAATAACCGATGAAAATGCCATTAAAAGACGTAATAGTAAGCTCCGAACTATTATCAGGACGAGCATAAACCATGTAGGTCGACACGGTGTCCACCTTGACACCGATCCGGTTTGCGGCGCTTCCATTGTCATTTCCGACGCCTAGCCCATGCGTCGTGAAGGCTATTGGTAGTGCCAAAGACTGTTTTGTGTTCGTCGCACCATATACCCACTGTCTACATGCCAATCGCAATCAGCGTACATGCTGCGGTAAAGCTAGGTTTAGCCCCGGTGTAATATAGGTCAAAGATGATGCTAGCCCTGTCCTTATACCAGTTTACTGTACTAGGGGTGAGCGCTACGCCGTTTATTTCTTGAGATACTGGAGTAACCAGGTTGACGAAAGGACCGCTTTCAAAAGCAATCGGGTAGTACTGGACATACTCCTGTGACGACCACTCCATGTTTGTGGTAAATACCCACTGTACAACTACTAAAACCCAGCCTCCCTGGGCAGTTCTTCCCGGCTCATCTGCCGGGCAGCCCTGGAGGTGCTGGAAAACAAAACCAGATTATCCAGGGGATTTTACTACATCGCCTGGTATCTTTAGTAACAAAATCGCAAACCGCTCCGGACCTGCCTGATCCCGGGTGGGCGAACTGCTCCTAGTATCGCACTAGTAACACGCTACTTTAGCAGCTCAATGCACCGGCGGAGCTGTCGTAATCCCTTATGCGTGTACACACGCTCAGTGATGTCTCCACCAGCGTGCCCCAGGATACGCCGCTTGGCCGTCTCATTCGCTCCGGCGTTATCCAACAGGGTGGCTACGGTGTGCCGGCAGTCATGAGTGGTGTGCTTGCCGTTGACCAGGGCCATGGCCCGACTCCACAGAGTGCAGTATCTTGTGTAGCTGTAGCCTCGGCCAGCGGCATCCGCTATTAGATGCTCTCCGGGGCTGTCCATCCGGGCTGTGATGAGCGGCAAGATCCGATGATGTATCGGGATGGTACGGATGCCCGCCTGTGTCTTTGACCGGGTGATTCTGATAAGCTGCTGGCGGAGGCTGATGTCCGACTTATGGAGCTGCAGCATCTCACCGACTCTCATGCCGGTGTAGAGCAGGATTAAGACGGTATCCACTCCAGGTTTGTCTGCCATGGACCAAAGACGGTTGATTTTCTGCCGGCTGATGACCTTGTGGGGACGGACAGGGTGGTGCTTTCCAATCCGCAGGAGCGGAGCGTAGGCCCGGGAGATGACTTCCGTCTCAAGCGCGTATTTTTCAACCATCGAGATGAGGGAGCGGACCTTTTTAAGGCTGCTGTAGCCCAGGCCTCGCTTCTTCATTTCATCCAAAACACCCTGGTAATCTCTGTGCTTGAGCTCTGCGATGGGCTTCTGTCCGAGGGCTTCCAAGTGCTTCCAGCTGTTGCGATAGCTGGCGATGGTGCTGGCGGAGGGCTCCGTGTCATCGATATGGGGCGCTTTCCATCGGATGTATATTTCTTCCAGCGTTTCCTTATGACTAGGAAGGACGTGATTTTTGTGAAGCTTGTTATAATCTGCAGCAAAGATTTCAGCTTCTGTTTGGCTAACAAAGTATTCAATCGGCCTTTGGCGTCCTTTATCACTCACTACAAAAACAAAAGGCCGCCTCCGGCGACCGCTTAAATGTTTTATAGAGCCATAACCATTTGGCTTGCGCATAGTATCACCTCAAATTTTTTTAATAGGAGGATAACACGTGAAGGACTATTTGATTAAATTCGGAGACGACGGACGACGCGGCGCCACTTATGCAGCCGGTGTACACTACTCTGTCAAGCGGGACGGCACTGCCGTAGATGGTAAGATTAAGATCCAGGAGCTGCTGGATCAGGGATACGTTTTTGTCGAGACCGCAGATTATCTCAACTTGCTCGGCAACAACGATGCACAGCAGGAGTATTGCAGAAAGTCCGACGGTACGTTTGCGCCATATGCTGCTCCGGAGCCGACTGCAGCGGAAAAGGCTGCGGCGAAAAAGGCCAGCCTGGCAGCAGAGTATGAAGCCGGGAAGAAAGAGCTGCTTGAAAGCCTGCAGGCAGCACAGCTGTCTGGAAATGCCGATGCGATTGCATCTATCCAGGCAGAGTACAAAGAATTTAACGATGCGTACAAAGTAGCTGTCGAGGAGGTTGGATAACTATGGCATTTTTCAAGCTTAAAAAACGTTGCACCTATTGTGGATCCGTGCTGGATGAAAAAGGAAATTGCCCGAACAAAGAATGCATCAACTATAAAGGAGCATCTGCAGAGGAGGAAAGCTCCGCGAAAGAAGGCTGATAAATGGACTGGCTATCAATTTTTTTACCAAGCTTGTCCTCTCTGCTGAGCGGAGTCTTGCTCTGGAAGTTTAAGACACTGAGAGATGCAGGGGAGGCAGAGCGCATTGAAAGAATACAAAAGCATGAAGCCCTGGTAACAGGAGTGGTGGCAATGCTGCGTGACCGTCTTATTGATGTGATGGATTACTACGTAGCGGCCGGTTGGGTCCCGCACCACAAGGCGGAAGCTGTTAATAAGATGTATCTTGCTTATCACGGCTTAGGCGGCAATGATATTGTGACAGAGACATACCGCCGTTTTATGGCTTTGCCGCATGCAGCCCCACCGGAAAGAGGGGATGACACCAATGTTTGAGTTTGAAAAAATTGACCTGGAAAATATCCTGGTAATCATAGCCTTATCAGCGAGTCTGGTAATGGCTATTTTTTATGGCCTGGATAACCTTGCCATGAGTATTGTGACCGGTCTGCTGGGCTATATCGGTGGGACCGTTAAATCTGGGAAAGGAGGCGAAAACAATGGAAAAGGTAATTGATGTATCTTACTGGCAGAAAGGCATCGACTATGATTTAGTTAAGCAGGCTGGAATTCAGGGTGTGATTGTAAAAATCTCCGAAGGAACTTCCTTCGAAGAAACCTGGTGGGGCCATGTGGCCGAAGCCGAAAACCACGGCTTGAAATGGGGCGTGTACTGTTACAGCCAGGCTGCCACACCTGAAGAAGCAGCTGAAGAAGCCAACGAAGTGCTGTACCTGTTGGGCAAACGTGTCCCGCCCATGGGCGTATGGTTTGACTTCGAATCCAGGGCGTGTTTGAACGCAGATGATCCGACAGCAGTTTGCTCTGCTTTCATCAATGCAATCAATGCTGCCGGCATTACATGCGGCATCTATGCTAGTTTGTCCACATTGGAAGACGTCATCAATGTGGCATCCCTGGCCGATTATGTGCCGTACTGGGTGGCACAGTACAGCAAGCACTGTGACTTCCAGGACGAATATCCTGACAACCTGCTTGCCGGCTGGCAGTACAGTGACAGCCAGAGCATCGGCGGAGTCAATGTAGATATGAACGATTGGTATCTTGACTTAGACTAGGAGGGTTATTATGAGCAAATGGACTGATTTTCGTGATTCTATGGTGGCCGCTATGAACTTGGACAGTGTGGTCAATGACCTGAAAGATCAACTGGTATCCAGTCTGACTTCTGACGGTTTTCCCGTCATTCAAGAACTGGCAAATACTTTCATTAGTAAAATCGCGGAACAGGCAAAGTCCGAAGAAGGTTGGAACAAAATCCGCGATTCTGTTGTTTTGCCGCTGATTATCAAGATTGATCTTTACATTGTTAAAGCAGTGCTCGCTGGAAGTGAAAAAACCGTCTCCGAAACGCAGGCACAGAACGAATAAAATGTTCAGTGCTTATGATTTATCGTGTAAGTGCTAAAAACGCTCAGAACGCAGATTTGAGCGTGTAAAAGCGAAACGACAAAATGCCCGTAAAGCCAGGAACTTGCCTAGCTCTACGGGCTTATTTCTATGTCTTTTTATTAAAAAATGCTTTCTTTTACAAACTCAACTACTTCTCCGTTTCTTTTTTGAATTTCGGAATCGCTTTCCATAGTATGAATCGTTGCCCAGCGATATTGCTTTCCATCAGGCATTTGAAAATGTTCGGCCTTCATATTTTTTGGCAAATCGTTAATCTGAGCTAAATATAAAGTATGGTCGTAAAGGCGATTTTGCTTATGCGGATAAGAATATTTTAATTGGAGCCTCTGCCCCACTTTTTTTAGATCAATATTTTCTGGCTTGATATTTAATTGTGACTTCAGAAAAGCTTTAATGCTGGCACTGTTTTTTTCTTCTGTTGATTGTGTTTTTATGTATGGGAAGAAATCGCAATTCCAACGCGGATCGTGATAAAGCAAGAAATAATTTGATCCAGAAGGATAGCCCTTAACAGCCACAATCGAAAAGTGGTGCTGCGTTTCATCTAATTACAGATGTCGCGTTCTAAATCGGTCAAGGTATATCCCTCCTTCCTTATAAACTGATAGCCTCTTTTTAAAATATAAACTAGTACTAATGTACCAATTATCGAAAGCACAAATTTTATATGGGTCTCTAAAGGCGCAAAGGCAATTGTTATAATAAAACTAATAACACCACACGAATCGATTAAAATTTTATATTTGCTTAGCTGAAAATCGTCAAGATGCACTAGAAGCAGATTGTGAAGCCGGACTTGATCAATAATTAATTTTATCATGTTATGAGTATATCAAAATTCAACAATAAACTCCAGAAAAAGGTTTGAACAATCCGGGGCATAAAATAATTTGTAAAAATAAAACAATGAAGCCAATAAGACCAAATAAAGTCAATCTTTACCGAATAATTTCATAAAAACTGAGTAAAACGATTGACAATACAGCGCAAACGCTGTATAATATAATCATTAAGAGGGGAAAGCCCCTAGAAAGGAGGAAAAAACATGAAACCAGAAAAATTGAACCTTGTAACAGCAATAATCAACTTGGCTACGGCGATTATCTTACTGTTACAAGGTTTGCAAAGGGACTAGAAATCCCCTGCTTGCCTCTCACAAAGAGGGGCAAGCCTCTTTTCTGGATTATATCATGTTTAATTAAATATGACTACAAAAATAATTTCTGTTGTTGCTTTTGTAATTGCAGTCATAGCGTTATTGAACGCATTGGGAGTGATTTGAATGAATCTTAGTGATGTAATGACCGCAGCAGAAGCTGCTAAATTATGGAACCTGGGGCCTGCGACAGTGCGACAATCCTGTACCGGATATAAAGGTGCACCGCCAAGATTTACGATAGAAGAAGCCCGTAAATCTGAAAACACCTGGCTTGTTACCCGAAAAGGCATGGAAAGATTGTTTGGGCCAATGCCAGAGAAGTGACTTTGCCCACTTTCTGCCCACCTTCCTGACAGGGCAATGATTGCAAACCGGATTTGGTTTCAGAAAGCATGATGTGATATAATATAATTAAAAGAACGCCGCCGGATTAAGCGATGGTTGACAAAACCAGCACTCCTGAAAAGTGTGGAAATTCGCTCCGGGGGTTCTTTTTTTTGCATATCCGGAATTTTTGCGGTATAATATATTAATACGAAAACCCATCGGGTTTTATAGGGTGCGAGTCTTATGACAAGCACCTGAATTTTTGAGTGTCAGGCAGCGGCCTTGACGCAGAAAAATGTAGGGAAGAACTGGACCGTGTTCGAGTTAGTGGCCGGCAGGGTCACCACTTCAACTGTAAGCTCCCTATCCTCAAAGAGGGTGGGGAGTTTTGATTTATGTACGACTTTTGCTGTCATGCGATAACGCGGAAAGGAACAATCATGGAAAAAGTTATCATCGAAAGCTTTACCCTTGACCATACAAAGGTCATTGCCCCCTATGTACGTCTCATTGGGGAAGAACAAGGGGAACACGGCGATATTGTCTCCAATTTTGATGTCCGCCTGGCCCAGCCAAACAAAGAAGAAATCCCTACAGGGGGCATGCATACCTTAGAGCATCTTTTGGCCCTTTATCTACGCCCTCGCATCAAAGGATATCTTGACTGCTCTCCCTTTGGCTGCCGCACAGGTTTCCATCTCCTGTGCTGGGGCCACCATGATCCCAGGGACGTGGCAAAAGCCCTCAAGGAAGCGTTGGAACTTATTGTAACGACAAAATGGGAAGACGTGCCGGGAACAAAGGAAAAGGAATGCGGCAACTATAAGGCCCATTCCCTCTTTTGCGCCCAGGAATGGGCCAAACAAATCCTAAAAAAGGGAATCAGCAGTGATCCCTATGAACGTCGTTTGGTGTAAATGAAAAAGGAAAAGGACCTGTCGCTCAAAGCGATAGGTCCTTTTTTGGTGCGGATGACAGGACTTGAACCTGCACGTCGAAGACACTAGATCCTAAGTCTAGCGCGTCTGCCAATTCCGCCACATCCGCATAAAGATCCCCGCGTCAAGCCACACAGGGATATGAAAGATTATAATCTAAAATGACAAGAATTGCAAATGTTGATTTTGGGAAGGCGTGGAGAAGAGTTG
>ENA-OZBH01000083-OZBH01000083.1-human-gut-metagenome-genome-assembly--contig:-NODE-83-length-68075-cov-28.392135_pt1 | contig 68075 bp, 55 predicted proteins | sample MGYA00243978_ERZ653518 | MGnify/ENA primary metagenome ERZ653518 (study PRJEB26926, sample SAMN06164923) | human gut metagenome | biome: ENVO:00009003; feature: ENVO:2100002; material: ENVO:00002003... | reverse complement strand
ACGCGTCTCGTGGGCTCGGAGATGTGTATAAGAGACAGTTCATATTCTAATTCTAATTTTTTCAATTCTCTCATTATTTACACCCATATTTTCATTTTTATGTTTTTACTTTTTAATTATAACACAAAATAATCTATTTATCATAATAATTCTCTTTATACAAGAAAACATTTGTTTTTGTGTACAGTTACGCCAATCACATTTTCACATTATTTTCCTGATAAAAAAACCGTTTTTAATGTAAATTCTGTATACGAAAAGAGATGACCTTTTTGTAGTCCCCTCTATAATAATTCATTCTCTATGCTATATTCTTTTTTATGTCGGATCTACATTAACAATAGAATTTGATTTCATCAGTTACAAATGCCTGTTTCCATTTTGAACAAATCAAGAAAAACTGTGCTGATATAAAATCCATCAACTCATTTAGCTCTTTATCTGATATTTTACTGCCGTTTCCTGCCAAAATACATCCGCCAGACCGCGTAAGCCATATCTTAGTCGCATTAGGGGTAGGTTTGCCTTTTGCTACATGAACATGAATAGGCTCATCATTTTCATTTGACCAGAAGTATACAGTATATCCACTTACCATAAATAATTTAGGCAATCTGAATTCCTCCATTCGCAGCATATCTGTATAATAGATGCGCGTTGCTGTGTAAAAGTTTTTCAAACATAGATATTTCCTCATCTGAATATCCAATTCGCTCTGTCCACTTATAATCAGGCAACTCACATCTTGCTGAGTCAAATCCGTTTTCTGTCGGACGCTCAAAATTGACAATAACTTTCTTGATACCATCCTTCTCTATAATTTGAGAATGCACGATTTCTGTTTCATCTGCTAGTGTCATATACGGATACATCATATTCTTCACCACCCATTTTAACATTTATTAACAGCTATCTCATCTAAAGCAAGAAATTTCTCTTGCATTTACTGTCTATATTATAATCTTTATTCAGCTTTCCCACAACCATATTTATCTGCCATGATTATTTAAATCTTACTTACTTTATAGATTTATTTCCAGTTCAAGGCAATTCCATTCTTCTCCCATTACAGTATACTTTTCTATTTCACCTTGAGATACATCCTCAAAACCTATCGCCTTATAACAATAATAAGCTGATTCATTATTCTCAAAAACGCCTAATGAAACTTTATTAACACCGAATATTTCTTTAGCATATTTTAAGCCTAATTTCAGCATATTTTTTCCATATCCCCGCCCACGTTTTTTCGAATCAACGATTACAAAGCCAAACCGTAATTCATTAAAAAGTTCATTTGGTCTTCTCATGGTAAAAAATCCCACTACATCGTTATCATCTATAGCAGTAAATGCCATAAGATTACTTACTGTATTGAATTGCTCCTCAGAAATTGGATATTCTCCTAAAACTCCTGCTGTCCATTTATAAAAAGCGCTCTCGTCTTTTATCCATGACATAATTATTTCTGCATCATTTTTATTGTATGGCTTTAATCTTAACATAATTGCCTCATTTTTCATTTGCCTAAAATTTTGTTTATCATGTATCATTTATTATGCATTATGAAAAATATAGTCTTATTAAACTATTCTTTCAAAGTAATATCTCTCATTAGCCTTTGTACTTCCTCTGACCATATCAGCATCCTCATCTTCTCATCCCCACTTTCAACCTCAGGCTTACCACACCTAAGATTATCCATATGCTCTGACACACAACAATCTTTATACCAGCATTCACCCATAAGAGTCCCTTTAACAGACCACTTTTCATTTTGTGTAAATTCACCAACCAATGACTTCATCACACGTTCTGTAGAATATCTCTTAAAACCTGCTATATACTGTAATGTTTTCTCATCATCAATCTTTGATAAATCGATTCTGTGATTCTCAACTGCCGTCAATACTTCTTCACGAATCTTGATTTTATCTGTCTTTCCGGTGCCTGTCCATTCTACCAGCTTGTCAAATGCAAGTATCAAGTACTCAAAACAAATCATATCCAGAATTACAATCTTTCCTTCCGACTTATCTGTTATTGACTTCAACATACGATACTTGTTGCGAATGTCTTGATTATCAACCACATAATCAAATGCAATATAGTATTTATCATCCCCTTTAATATTCAAGTCCAATACTGCATCCAATAATCCCTGATTGCTCCCTTTACTCTCAACGGTAAACTCATTGTCAAAGAAAAGTTGATTAACTAATTTCCAGAAGTGAAGCCCTGCACCGGTATCCTCTGTCCATAAATATTTCATATCACAGTTCCTCTTCCAGCGTTATCCTGTTATTATCAAACTTCAGCACCTTAAAGCTCTTATCAGATACATTGAGTCCGTCACAATTTCGTAGGAAGAGCATATACTGATTAGACAACTCAAAATTAATAAATCTCCTGACATCATCATTAATCAGACAATCTGCATTATCTATCACAATAAAACTATCTCTGCATTGTTCAATTGATTCTGATAAATTATCTGATTTGTAATTAAACAATTTTATAGCCCTGTATTCATCAGTTAATCGTAAATCTTCTAGCATTTCATAAAGTACTGTTTTACCTGTACCGCTATCTCCACCAACAAGAGTAATCCTGTCATCAAATGTCAAATCATATGAAAATGGAGCTGCCTTAAATGTTATATTCTTATAAATCATTTGCTTCTCTCCTTGCATACTCCTTACTCCACCAGGCATTATATCCTCTGCTACCGGTAACTATATCAGAATCATTAAATCTGATTTTGGCATCATCCGGAATGTCAAAAAGCGTTGGTCTTGACATATAAATCTTAATATTATCCATAGTAAAAATGATTCTAAGAACATTCGGTCCACATTCCTCAACATTTACCACCTTATCGGGATGCTTCACAATATTAAGCAATGTCTTGCAGCCTGATGATAAATTTCGGATCGTACCTAAGCCATATTTTGTTTCTATATGCTTGTCTGGTGTCAGCTTCGCTTCATCCACTTGTTGAATCAAATCAATTTCTTTTTGTGACATATCTTCATTTCCTGTATTCAGGTTGAAGTACAAGTCATTGTAAAAAATCCAGTCTTTTGAATCTTTCCTCTCCGTATATATATCTATCATTACAATGTTCTCCTTCTGCAATATATGTTTAGCATCTGATTTTCCATATCTTACTTGGATAAGGCTTTGAATCAAATTTTCATATAGATATATTCCAGTATACCACACATAAATAAACGGCCCCAGAAGATCTCTTAAAATCTCCTGGAGCCTTCTTCATTTCCTATTGAAAAATAAATCCTTCTATATTTTATTTTTTAAAAAAATTATTCAAACTCAATAGTTCCCGGTGGCTTACTGGTCAAATCATAGAATACTCTATTGACTCCCTTTACCTCATTTATAATTCTGCTCATCACTGTCTGAAGTACCTCAAACGGTATCTCGGCTGCTTCGGCTGTCATGAAGTCCACGGTGCGGACTGCACGGACTGCAACGGCATAATCATATGTTCTCTCATCACCCATGACACCTACTGAACGCATGTTGGTAAGGGCTGCAAAGTACTGGTTTGGCATCCATGATGGTTCCTCGCCGTGGGCCTCTTTGTACTCTTTTGCTGCCTTTTCCACTTCGCTTCTGTAAATCCAGTCTGCATCCTGGACAATGCGTACCTTTTCGGCTGTGACTTCGCCGATGATACGAATTCCAAGGCCTGGGCCTGGGAATGGCTGACGGAATACGAGATAGTCAGGTAATCCAAGCTCCAGTCCGACCTTGCGGACCTCGTCCTTGAAGAGGTTTCTGAGTGGCTCCACGATGTCCTTGAAATCGACATGCTCTGGGAGACCTCCTACGTTGTGGTGTGATTTGATGACTGCAGATTCTCCGCCGAGTCCACTCTCCACTACGTCCGGATAGATGGTTCCCTGCGCAAGGAAGTCAACCTTTCCGATTTTCTTGGCTTCTTCCTCGAATACACGGATGAATTCCTCACCGATGATTTTACGCTTGCGCTCAGGCTCTGTGACGCCTGCAAGTTTGCTGTAGTAGCGCTCCTGTGCGTTGACGCGGACAAAGTTGATGTCGAACGAACCGCCTTTGCCGAATACGCCCTCTACCTCATCGCCCTCGTTCTTGCGGAGAAGTCCGTGGTCTACGAATACGCAGGTGAGCTGCTTGCCGATTGCCTTGGCAAGGAGTGCTGCGAGTACTGATGAGTCTACTCCACCCGAAAGTGCAAGGAGCACTTTGCCGTCACCGACCTGCTCTCTGATTTCGTCGATTGTGTTTTTGACGAATGAATCCATCTTCCATGTGCCTGCACATCCACATACGCCACGGACGAAATTGTAAATCATCTGTGTTCCGTTCTTGGTGTGAAGTACCTCCGGATGGAACTGTACTGCATATAATTTCTTCTCAACATTCTGTGTTGCGGCTATTGGACAGTCTGCAGTGTGCGCAACTACCTCAAAGCCCGGTGCAGCCTCTGCAATTCTGTCGAAATGACTCATCCAGCATACTGATTCTGATGGCAGATCCTTGAACATCACGCCGTTTGCAGAATATGTGATTTCTGTCTTTCCATACTCTCCAACCTCCGGTGTGATTACCTTTCCGCCTAATTTATGCATCATAAGCTGTGCACCGTAGCAGATGCCAAGCACCGGTATTCCCAGCTCAAACAGCTCTTTCCGGTATGATGGAGAATCCTCTTCATAACAGCTGTTTGGACCTCCTGTAAGGATGATGCCCTTTGGATTCATTTCTTTGATTTTCTCAATGTCTATTTTGTATGAGTAAATCTCACAGTACACGTTGCACTCGCGGACACGGCGCGCAACAAGCTGATTGTACTGACCACCAAAGTCTATGACTATGACCTTTTCCTGATCCATGTTTTCCTCCTAATTGTTTATTCGCTATGCTGCTGTTTTACAATCTTTGAAACGTCACGTAATTGCTGTTTGCCACACTGTGGTGTAAACAATAACAAAAACATAACATACGTTATCTGCTGCCATCTCATTGATTACATAAAAGCAACATGTATTCTTATGTCATTATAGATTACGGAGTGCTTATCTGCAAGCGATTTTGTTAAATTTCTGTTTTGATTTTATGTGCAATTACGTTATAATGAGTAATAAACACTTTTATAGGCTGGGAGGTTTCATCATGAGTTTTAAAATAATCACTATAAGCCGCGAATTTGGCAGTGGCGGTCGCTTTATCGGCGAGCAGATTGCTCAAAAATGCGGCATTGAGTTTTACGATAAAAAAATAATTGAGCATGTGGCAAAGGAGCTCGGTATCTCTGAGCAGATTGTCGCAAACCAGGGTGAATATGCACCTGCCGGAAGCATTTTTTCATATGCATTTGTGGGGCGCGACATCACAGGAGTTTCTCTTTCCGACCAGATTTTCAATATCCAGCAGAAGCTCATCAAGGATATTGCGCAAAAAGAGCCATGCGTTATTGTGGGACGTTGCGCAGACTACATTCTTTCTGACAGGGATGATGTGCTGAATGTTTTTATAGAGGGAAATAAGCCTGAAAAGGCTGCAAGAATAAAAAAGCTCTATCATAAGAGCGATGACGAGGTCAAAAAGCTGCTAAAGGATGTCGATAAGAAGCGCTCGGTAAATTACCGATACTTCACCGATAAGGAGTGGGGCAACAGGAAAAATTATGACCTGGTGCTCAACAGCTCTGTGCTTGGGTATGACAAATGCATTGAGCTCATAACTGCTGCATACGCTTAACATACTTAATATATTTAATGAGCTTAATATGATCAGGCAGCGCAACTTTTGCACCAATGCAATACGGAAAATTGATATTATTATTACTATTAAGAAACCGTTTTCTTATTTTATTACGAAAAACGTAAATAGAATTACAACCTGTGTGTAATATTAAAAATACTCCTGCATAAACTGTAACAACAGAATATGCAGGAGTATTTTTTGAAATCATATATTGAGACAAGGGCGGTGGAAATCGCCAACTACATAGTTGAAAACAATGCCACGGTGCGTCAGGCTGCAAAGCAGTTTGGCATCAGCAAATCCACTGTGCACAAGGATATCACGGATGCTGACAGGCTGCTTCGCATAGACCCGGAGCTTGCCGCAAAGGCGCGTCACATTCTCGATATCAACAAGTCCGAACGCCATATCCGTGGCGGACTTGCCACCAGAGAGAAGTATCTGCATCTGCCTCATGTGCATGCCGGCTGAGTGCATGGATGCTTCTATCCCTGCATTGCCATGTGCACAGCTTTTCGCGCATCTAAGGCTTTTCGCCAATTCAAGACCTGTGTCACATAATTCAGCAGCTCGTCATACAGCCGATTACCTCCGGATACTTTCATGTTCCGGATGTTTCCTGTGTCACATGACTTGTGAGCACACCGTACAGCCACTTGCCCTCATCACTTAGATCCTCATAGGTAAAGCCGCTTGTCTTATCGCAGGCAGGTGTTAGAAGCGCTGATTTTTCGTCCTTATTGGACAGATTCCAGCACACATAGCTGATGCCGTAGCTGTCGAGCAGGCTGATCCAGCTGTTTGCGGAATCTATGTCCACCTGACCGTTTCCGTCGGCGCTGCAGATGCCAAACTCTGATACAAATATCGGCAGTCCGGCGTCTGCCGCCGATTTTAGCTTGTTTTGCAAGTCCTCCTTATGGGTTGCGGCATAGAAATGCAGTGTATACATGATATTATCATAGCCTGTGACAGGGTCCTTGACTGCCTCATCCACATCCTGGCTCCAGTTAGGTGTGCCTATCAGTATGACTGCATCCTTGTCGTAGCTTCTGATTGACGGAATGACCTCGCTGGCATAAAACTTCACATCTCCCCAGGTCGCACCTTTGCACGGCTCATTGCAAATCTCGTAAATCACGTTGTTGTATGAGGCATACTGCTGTGCCATTTTGGCAAAAAATGTCTTTGCCACATCACTGTAGCGGTTTGGATTGCCCTCGTTTAGCACATGCCAGTCGATGATGACATACATGTCGTTGTTGAACGCGTACTGCACTCCGTTTTGCACAAGTGTCTCAAGCTGCTGCCTGTCACCGTCTGTGCAGTAGCCACCGCTTTCGTAGGTGTACATGGCGAGCCTCACCACGTTTGCTCCAAAGCTTTTCAGCGTGGCAAAGCAATCATTGGTCACATACTGTGGATACCACGCAAGACCGTGTGTGCTGACTCCGCGAAGCTGCACCTCGTTGTTATTTTGATCAACGAGCTTGCTGCCCTCCACATGCAGCTTACCGTTTACTGACGGACAGGCAAGAACTGAGCTCTCCTGTCCGTTTTCTGTGGTGAGCTGCTCTGTATCAGCCACATTCTGATTTTCTGTACTGCTTTGCGTACTGTCCTCAGTATTATTTTCTGCAGAATTCACCGACTCAGTGGCTTTCTCATCTGTCTGTGATTCTGTCTCTTTGTTGCCCTTGTTACCACATCCTGTAAAAATCCCAAGCACCAGCACTGCAGCCAATACCAATGCTATATATTTCTTCATATTGTTATACTGTCTGACTGATTACTGAATTGATGTAACCTTGTAGTCCTCAGCCTCTACAGTCTCCTTTAATTTCTCATCGGAAATGTCAGAGCTTAATGTCACTACTGCAGTTCCGCTCTCATGGCTTACTGCTGCCTCACTAACTGCATCAAGCGCTTCGAGTGCCTTCTTTACTCTTGCCTCGCAGTGACCACACATCATTCCTTCGATATTCATTGTCTTTGTCATTGATTTTTCCTCACTTTCATTTGGTTTATTTGTTTTGTTTTTTCTATCTGGTGTTGCTTTTCTGTCATGCTTAGGATCATACACCCTGCACAGATTCAGCCGCAGGGCATTGGTAACAACGCAGAAGCTCGACAGGCTCATCGCCGCCGCTCCAAACATCGGATTGAGCTTCCATCCTAATAAAGGATACCACAAACCGGCCGCAAGTGGAATACCTATTACATTATAGAAAAATGCCCAGAACAGATTTTCGTGTATATTTGTCAATGTAGCACGGCTTAACCGCACTGCTGCCGGTACATCTATCAGACGGCTCTTCATCAGGACAACATCCGCTGCATCTATTGCCACATCACTTCCCGCGCCGATTGCAATTCCCATATCCGCACGTGTGAGCGCCGGTGCATCATTGATTCCGTCACCAACCATGGCTACCCTGCCCTGTTTTTTTAGCTTCCTTATGACAGCTTCCTTACCATCCGGAAGCACACCTGCGATGACTTCGTCCACTCCCGCCTGCTTTCCAATGGCATTGGCAGTCTGCTCGTTGTCACCGGTGAGCATAACAACTCTGATACCCATATTTTTAAGCTGTCTGACAGCTTCCGGACTGTCCTCCTTTATTGTATCTGCAACGGCTATGATACCGCAAAGCCTGTCATCTGCGGCAAAGAACAGAGGAGTTTTTCCTTCCTTTGAAAATTCGACAGCTTTCGCGCGCATATCATCTGACACTTTTACAAATTTGCTGACAAAAGCAAGATTTCCTGCTTTTATCATTTTGCCTGCAAGTATTGCAGTCAGACCATTTCCTACAACAGCGCTAAAATCCGTCACCTCTGCGACAGCGATTTCATCCGTTTTAGCGCGCTCCATAATGGCTTTTGCAAGCGGATGCTCGCTCTTGGCCTCGACTGATGCAGCTATTGCAAGAAGCGCTCCGGCATGCTTGCCGATTTCCTCAAAAAATGTCTCATCCGGCACGATATCCGTCACCTTCGGCTCACCGCTTGTTATGGTGCCTGTCTTATCAAGAGCCACAATCTGTGTGCGGCCTGTTGCCTCAAGGCTTGCCGCTGTCTTGAAAAGTATACCGCTCTTTGCGCCCTTGCCATTTCCTACCATTATCGCAACAGGAGTTGCCAGTCCAAGTGCACACGGACAGCTTATCACGAGCACCGAAATGCCTCTGGCAAGCGCAAAGCCCACTGTCTCACCGGCTATAAGCCATGCTATTATTGTAATGATTGCAATTGTAATAACCGCCGGCACAAATACTCCCGATACCCTGTCAGCGATTTTTGCAATAGGTGCCTTTGTCGCTGCGGCATCAGAAACCATCTGTATAATCTGTGAGAGTGTGGTGTCTTCGCCTACTCTCGTTGCGCGGCATTTTATAAAGCCTGACTGGTTCACTGTTGCAGCGCTTACTGCATCTTTCGGCTGCTTATCCACAGGGATGCTCTCTCCTGTGAGTGCCGATTCGTTGACAGCGGTTGTTCCATCTATTATTTCACCGTCCACAGGGATATTTTCCCCCGGTCTGACCACGAAAATATCGCCCTTTTTCACTGCATCCACAGAAATTTCCTGCTCCACGCCATCCCTTACAACGGTTGCTGTCTTTGGGGCAAGCTGCATCAGGCTTTTTAAAGCGTCTGTTGTTTTGCCCTTTGAGTGCGCTTCAAGCATTTTTCCGACAGTAATCAGTGCCAAAATCATGGCTGCGGATTCAAAATAAAACTCATGCATATATGACATGACCGCATCCATATCGCCATTCACCTGCGCAGCTGTCATGGCAAAAAGTGCATACACGCTGTATCCAAACGATGCCGCAGAGCCAAGCGCAACAAGCGTATCCATGTTGGGAGCGCCGTGAATCAAGCCCTTAAAGCCACTGATAAAAAACTTCTGGTTTATGACCATTACCGCCACTGTAAGCAGAAGCTGCAAAAGCCCCATAGCCACATGGTTTCCATTGAAAAACTCAGGCAACGGCCAGCCCCACATCATATGTCCCATGGAAAAATACATGAGAACAACTAAGAATATGAGCGATGCTATAAGCCTGTTGCGCAGCTTCGGTGTCTCCCTGTCTACAAGCGCATCCTGCGCTGCCTTTAGCTGCTCTAAGCTGTTATTTGCTTTGTCATTTTCTGATTCTGTTGCTGTGCCTTTGGGACTCGCTCCATAGCCCGCCTGCTCTACTGCCTCCACTATCTGCGCATCTGTCGCGCTTCCCTCGACTCCCATCGAGTTGGTCAAAAGACTGACAGAGCAGCTCGTCACACCATCAACCTTAGAGACAGCCTTTTCCACTCTGGCAGAGCATGCCGCACAGCTCATTCCTGTAACTGTATATTGCTTCATACTGTCTGTATTTCCTTCTTTCTACTATTCGAATCTAACTATTCAGAAGCCTTTTCTAAAATCTCTCAATTCCTGTCACCTTGAAATCCAGTCTTTCTATGGCAAATGTGATTTCCTCATCGCTTAGCTCTCTGGTTGCCTCAACATGTGCCACTCCATGCTTTAAATCCACATCTGCCGATACTCCGCTCATCTTCTGAAGCGAGCGTGTGACTGAGTTCTTGCAGTTCATGCAGTGCATTCCGTCTATGTGCACATCTGCTCTCGTGACTATCTCTCCTGTAAGCTGTACTGTGGCTTCCTCGTCCTCCTTCATGGCTCCACCGCCACAGCAGGCGCCCTCGCCCTTTGAATGCTTAATAGTCTCCTTTAAGCCCACAATCACCAGTGCGGCAATTATTGCTATTATTAATATTGTGATTATTGTACTCATTTTTATACCCGCCTTCTTATAATACTACTTCATAAGCTTCTGCAGTGTGTTCAAAAGCTCATCTATTGTCTCATCCTTGCCGGCTCTTATGTCATCTGCCACACACGTCTTTATATGATTGGCCAAAAGGACTTTATTGAAGCTGTTGAGCGCAGCATTTGCGGCCGCCACCTGTGTGATGATGTCAGGGCAGTAGCAATCCTCATCCAGCATACGCTTGATTCCACGGATCTGCCCCTCTATACGGCTAAGTCTGTTGATGAGATCCTTATATTCCTTCTCTGACCGCTCTTTTTTGCGGTTGCAGCAACAGCATTTGGTTTCTTTTTCTGCCATGTGTGCCTCCCTTCTTTCTTCATTCCACATTTGTTGTATATGTCTAACCATACCCCTTATGGGTATCCGTCTTCAAGAGCATTATATACCCCGGTAGGGTATATTGCAAGGGCAGATTTCCTTATTGAAAAATTTTCAAATTATCTTCTGCTCCTCCCTCATGTTCTACAATAACCCGGTCTGTGATATTCTCCTTATTTTCTCCATCAAGAATATAATACTCCCCACTATACGGCACTTTATAGCTCACCTTAACGTCTCTGCTTATAGCTCCCAGTTTTTCAGCTTCTTTTGCCTCCGCTGGCAAAATATATACATCCTCATAACCGGTATATGAGTATATGCTTACCGTTTCATCTTTTTCCAAATAAACAGTCGGACCGCTATATTTTCTATACACCAGATCACGTGCCGAATCATTATTAACATCAATTAATGCCTGAATATGTTCAATCATATCGGCTGCAAATGACCTCACCGGCGTGATACACATACACAAGACAACTACAGTCACAACCGCTATCGCAGCAAAATATGCAGGATATCGTTTTGAGCTGTGAGTGGTATGTAATTCCTCGATACATTCTTTTCTTACCTGCTCAATATCAGGCATTTCATGCTGCGCTGCCTGTCTAAAAATATCATTTTTTTTCATTCTGCATCAATCCTCCTTATCCAGATTTTGCCTAAGCTCCCTTAGGGTACGATATAATCTGTTTTTTATGGTTGATTCCTTTACAGAAAAAAGGAGCGCTATTTCTGAAATATTTTTATCCATATAATAATATAAATAAAATATTTTTTTAGTAAGTTCATCCTTCGCAGAAAGATATATAAACACACTTTGTACTGTTTCTTTTGATATTGCTATATCGTCAAACGAAGTCTGTTGTACAGCTATATCATTTTCATCTGCCGACAAAATATTATAATAGTTCATTTCCTCAATGCCACGCAGCTTTTCTTTTAATTTATAATGACGAAAAATTTTTCTCTTTGCTATTTGCATTACAAGTGCATCCGGCTGCTTAAAATATGATATTCCATGTTTTTGTATTATTTTAACAACCTCTGTATAGGTTTCCTGAAATATATCTGCTACATCTTCAGTTTTTCCACATTTTACAATGATGTACGCTAAAACCTTCTGATTGGTTGAGGCATATAGCTCATTAAAAAAGTCATCCTGTGCCTTATTAATCAATCTGCATCCCTCCCTTCACTATATATGTGTCCCACACCATAGAAAAAGTTTCATGTTATACCATACTTTTATAATAAAAGCATGCAAGCTGTGTCCTGTCCCTCAGCTGCAGCTTTTCAAGTATGACACTGATATAGTTTCGTACGGTTCCCTCACTCAGATACAGCTCATCCGCTATTTCCTTGTTGTTTAGTCCTTCTGCAACCAGCTCTATGATTGAAAGCTCCTTGCCGCTTATATCATAGCTCTTCATTGCGTCAATGAACCGGGCCTGACCGGTGCCTGATGAAGCTTTACCATCAGCTCCGAACAGATGTGGTATCCTGTCCATTATCTGTGTTCCAAACACTGTCTGTCCGTTGTTTACAGCTCTAAGTGCCGGGGCAATACTCTCAAAGGCCTGTTTTAGTATATAGCCCTTCGCACCCAGCGAGATTGCTTTTACAATGTATTCATCATCCGAAAATGTGGTCAGAAGAAGTATTTTGGCATCCGGATATTTTCCGAGTATTTTTTCTGCTGCTTCAAGACCTGTCATGCCATGCATCCTTATATCCATGAGCATCACATCGGGCATATGCTCCTCGTACAGCTTTACCGCCTGCTGCCCGCTGTCTCCAACCGCAGACACCTCTATGTCATCCTGTGCGCTCAGTATTGTATTCAGCGAAAGTGATACGAGATTATCATCATCTATTATTACTATCTTCATGTCCTGTTCCTTTCTTATTCATGCCTTGATTTTTATGCATTTTGTATATCCTCACTTCTTCATGAGCGTCACAAATATCCTGAAACCATCGTCTGCCTTTATACGCATGATTCCTCCTATCGCTGCAACACGCTCCTTTATATTTTTTATGCCTATTCCATCTCCTGTTTCTCCCGAAATTCTTCTTTCGTCAGCCGATGTGCCGTTGTCCATTATCTCAAGCTGGTAAAAGGCGGGATGCTCTCTGACTATTATCCTAATTTCATCGCCGTTACTGTGCTTAACTGCGTTGTTTACCGCTTCCTTTGCAATTGCAATAAAAGCATACTTGACATCTCTGGGCACATCATCCTCACAGTCGTATTCGAGTGAAAATGCAAATGTACTGTCTGTAGGCTTAAGCTTCGCAAACGCCTGACGCAAATCGACCGATTCATCGTACAAATCATGAACGCTTTTTCTCATGCTGTCCATTGCCGTATCGAGTGTACTCTTTAGGTCTGCGATAGGCGCTTTAAGCCTTTCATCGGTATTTATCACACCGATTGCTCCCACCTGCAAAATAGAGCGCGTAATCATGTGCCCCACGTTGTCGTGTATCTCCCTTGCGATACGGTTTCTCTCCTTTAGCGTGGCATTGTATATCTGCGCATTCTGCTTCTCGATAAGCTGGTGATTCATCTGCTCCATAAGCATGTCGTGCTCCATAGACGCATCTCTCATGCTGTGCAGCTTCATCTGATACCCCAAAAGCAGCTCTGTGAAATACGAAAGCATTACCGCAAAAGCCATGAGAAGTACAACCTCCAGGATATTAAAAATCCCGGGTGCTATATGTTTTATCTTTAAAATACAGTCCACCGATACAGCTATCCCCACTACGGCTGCAGCCATCCTCGACACCGTGTATTTTTTCTTCCTGAATACCATCGCTGCATACGGCAGCATAAAAAATGATGGTGCAAAAAATACTCCGGACAGAATATAAACCGCCAGAATCAAATCCAAAGCCCGGTCTGCCGTTTCGATCTTGTTAGCCGGACTCATCTGCGGCAAATCCTGCATGTCTATAAATGTACACACGATTATTCCTGTAAGTATGCACGCTATCATGACGTAATCGACCTGAAGGGATACCACCATAAGCATCACGCATGATAGAACTATTAAAAACTGACTACATATCTTATACATCAAAAGCCTCCATTTCCGTAAAATAAGCTTACAACAAATTGCACCAAACGTCACTATGACAAATGTCATTTTTTACACAGCACTGCCTCATCCAACCATAAATACGAATGTGACATTTGACACTTACTTTCCGGCACGCCATATAGTAATCTGTTATTGAGCCAGATATCAGGCTTGCACCAAGAAAATACAACATTATGGAGGCAATTCAATGGATACAACCAAAAATGCGATAGAAGTAACCAACCTTGTAAAACGCTACAAGGAGCTTGTGGCACTCGACCATTTCAGCCTGACTGTAAAAAGCGGAGAAATCTTTGGACTGCTCGGTCCAAACGGCTCCGGAAAGACCACAACTATAAACTGCATACTCTCCCTGCTCACATACGACAAGGGAGATATAAAGGTATTCGGACAAAAAATGCGCTCAAACAGCTACGATATCAAACGCGAAATCGGCGTGGTCATGCAGAATGTGGCCGTGTACGACGAGCTGACTGTATATGAAAATATCGACTATTTCTGCGGTCTTTACGTGAGTGACAAAAAGCTCCGCGACAAATATGTTAAGGAAGCAATGGATTTCGTGGACATAGCGGATTACAGCAAATTTCTGCCAAAGAAGCTCTCAGGCGGACTTTTGAGACGTCTCAACATAGCGTGTGGCATAGCACACAAGCCAAAGCTCATCTTCTTCGATGAACCGACCGTGGCTGTCGACCCTCAAAGCAGAAACAAGATTCTGGAGGGCATCAAAAAACTAAACCACGATGGTGCGACAATCATCTACACCTCACACTACATGGAGGAAGTTGAGCAGCTCTGTGACCGAATACTCATCATGGACAAGGGCAAGGCTCTCGCGCTCGGCACAAAGGATGAGCTAAAGCGCATGATCAAAAATACAGAAACAATAAACGTAGAAATCGCAGACCTGTCAGAAGCACAGCTTGACTCATTAAAGCAACTGCACAATGCATATCAGGTCAGCTTTGAAAACGGACAGCTTCGGATTTATTTCAGTGGTGGACGCCACAATATAATCCATGTGCTTGATTATCTAGAGCAGAATAATCTGTCCTTCGGTCAGGTGTACACGCAGCTTCCGACTCTTAACGACGTATTCTTAGAGATTACCGGAAAGGAGCTAAGGGATTAATGAATGGTCTAAAATTATTTTTTCACAACTCAAAATACACCATGCTAAGCATGTTCCGCCTGAAAGTCACGCTGTTCTGGACACTTGCATTTCCACTGCTGCTCGCCACCTTTATGTATATGGCATTCGGAAATCTGTTTGAAAAGGATGAAATGTTTAAGACAATAAATGTAGCAGTGGTTGAATCTGAAAATGATGATACTCTGATGAGCGTGCTTGAGTCTCTCGATGTAAACCATACTGATTCAGCCAGTAAATCCGACGACAAGGCCGACAGTTCAAATTCATTTTCAGACCTCATAAACATGAAGCTAATGGATAGCTCAGCAGCCATAAAAGCTCTAAATGACAAAAAAGTGACCGGCATTATTTACACAGAGGATGCTTCACTTGTAGTGGATGAAAACTCATACAATGCCACAATACTTGAATCCATCCTGACACAGTACAAACAGCAAAAAAACGTATTTGCAAACATAGCAAAGACAAATCCTGCTGCACTTGAGACTGCAATTGCCGGACTATCTGACACCACATCAGAGTATAAAGAGATTTCTCTTTCATCGGGAAATCAGGATGAATACACCAATTACTTTTACGCTGTTTTTGCGATGAGCTGCCTGTTCGCCTCATTTTCAGCCGTAAGCTCCACCTGCAGGCTGTTAGCTGATACAAGCCCTCTCGGCATGCGAAAAAGCCTTGTGCCGGCATGCAAAAACACCCTTATCTTTTCAGAGTATATCTCACTCTTAAGCATCCATTTTGCTGTTGAGCTCATAGCACTTGCCTACATGACTCTTCTTGGCGTGGATTTTGGAAATAAATATCCGGCAATCATCCTGACACTGTTTTTCGGCTGCATGATCGGACTTTCAATCGGAGTTATAATCGGTGCCATTCCTAAGCTCACAGAGGGCAGCAAAATCGGTATCTCTGTCGGAATCGGCATGGTGCTTTCCGTGCTTGCGGATTTATGTGCCAACGGTATAAAGGATATGGTCGAGCACAAGCTTCCTATTGCCAACCGCCTCAACCCAGCCTGTCTCATATCCGACTGCTTTTACTCGCTCAACGTATATGACAGCTACGACAGATTTTTCAGAAACATATCAATCATGGCAGTAGAATCAGTGATTCTTTTAATCATTGCCTTTGTACTGCTTCGGAGGGAAAAATATGCAAGTATTTAAATCATATTTCAAAATACTCAACAGACATATGGGCCAGATGATTATGTACCTGTCCATATTCATAGGTGTCATGGTCGTTCTCACTGCGACACGCACAAACAAAGCTGAAGATGATTATGAAGCCACCAAGCCCAAATTTGCGGTATTTGACTACGACAATTCATCTGAAAGCAAAGCCCTGACAGAGTATCTTAAAAAGACATGCATCAAAAAAAATATTAAAAATGACAAAAAGGAAACTATGCAGGATGAGCTTTTTGCCAGAAACGTAAACTGTGTTCTCATCATAAAAGAAGGCTTTAGTCTCGATGTCGTGACCATACCCGGCACACAGGCAGCGACCACCTTTGAGTCTGCCATAAACAGCTTTACGAAAACGTACAATACTTACATTGCTTCCGGCTACTCTGAAGCTGATGCTCTAGCCGCAGTAAATACCTCGCTAAGCCAGAAGGCTTCTGTCTCACTGCTCAGTGGCAAAAATGTCACCTCGCACTCAGGGATATACTACAGCTTCAGTTATCTGGGATGGGTGCTCCTTGTCATGATGATTGCAGGTATAGCTCCTGTTCTTCAGGTTTTCTCCAAAAAAGAAATCAAGGAGAGAATATCCTGCTCATCCTATAAATTTGCAAACTACAACCGCGAGCTGCTTTTGGGTGTGATTTTAACCGGACTTGTGGTATGCGCTGTAATTTTTGCCTCAGCTACAATCATGTTTAAAGGCAGCACATTCTCGTTTTCAGGTTTCCTGTTTACACTCAACATGCTCTGCTACATGCTTGTTTCACTGGCATTTGCCTTTTTAATCAGCAAAATCACCTCAAACAGTGAGATACTGAACATGTTTGCGAACACTGTGTCACTCGGTATGGCATTCCTGTGCGGTATATTTGTGCCGGAGGAATTTCTATGTGATGGCATCATAAAAGCCGCCCACTTCCTGCCTGCCTACTGGTACAACCAGGCTGTAAAAAATATTGACTTTCATCCGGTTAAGGAGCTTGGCTTCATTTTCATGTGCATGGGAATACAGCTGCTGTTTGCTGCCGCGATAATTATCGTTGCCCTTCGCATCACAAAAGCGCCTGACGGAATCAAAAAGCATGCAGTAGCTGCAGCTGCTCATAAATAGCTCTGCCTCATATGAATATATACAACGAAAAAGCCGGTACATCATGCTTCCATGAATGTACCGACTTTAAATACTTAGCAGTCCGTACGGGAATCGAACCCGTGTTTCCGCCGTGAGAGGGCGGCGTCTTAACCGCTTGACCAACGAACCGTGTATTATAATATCATGGTCAAACGAATAATGCAAGTACTTTTTTAATTTTTTTCAAAAAAAATTTTCCGTTCATTTACCTTAAACATTTTCCCTTTAAATGCTTCTGGCTTTAATTCCATTTTCGTCCCTATGTATGCTCTGTGATAATCTATTATATTCCGGCTCATTATCCCAAAGCACGCGTTCTTATCCTCATATTTTATTTATACGTTTTCCTCTTGAATAAGATTATACACCTCTTTGGTCACACAACGGTCACACGGAGCGCTTTTCCACGGATTTTGTTAAAAGTATACATTGAAAATGCCGAAAACTGTACAATTTTAGACAATTTTCGGCATTTGTGCATTTTTTATTCGTTATAATCAACTATTATTTATTATATTTTTTGTATATCTTTTCAAACGCAGGCATGGAGCATTTAAGTCATTCAAATAATTTATTACTGCGTTAGCCTTGTTAATCTTATCTCCTACGGTTTCATTTATTATTACTGCTGAAAGGCCTATAGCTTCATCAATAATCATACCTTTTAAAGTATCACTTGTTACATCAAAAAATACCCTGCATTCTGTCTTTTCCTCTTCCTTTTGATTTTCAAGATTCTGCTTTGTATGTTCTCTATATTTGCCTCACTACGGCTGCCTGCTTACAGCGACTTTCTTCAAAAAAAACAACGGCTGCATCATCCACTTTCCGTGAATGATGCAGCCGATCTGTCATTACATCGTGTAACTGTTTTAGACTCTGGCTTTGCGACCTTATGTTTCCATAAGTGTGCCTTGATAGGTGTAATTTTATCGGTTTTGGGTAGTCTTGTCAACAGACTCTATCCGGACTTCGGATGCCTTGTTTCGTGTCTTCAAATCATTTATTATCCAGAGATAATAAGTCTTGCCGTCCACATCAAGTTTATGTACCTCATCAATTTTCTGGTCATCAACCGTTACGTTACTAATGTCAGAATAATCTGTGACGCCCCATGCCGGAATTGCTTTATATTTCTTCTCTACACTGGCTTTAAATGTGTGAAGCATGCTTTGTGAAAGATCCGAAACAAAAGTCTCTTCCCATGTATAGCTGTCTTCTGCAAGACTCTCCACAAAATCAATATTTAAAACACGTCCTCCACAATAAATATATCCCTCATTATCTTTCATGAAATCAAAACAATTTACATATGATGTATTTCCTTCATTTTCTTCTTTGTTTTGAAATTTTCCCTGCATATAAACATGAACTACCCCATTATATTCTGTCTGACATAACTGTTTTTCTGACTTCACTTTTTCATCTACATCTAATAATGCCTCATCTACAGACTTATATTTATTTGGATGTACATCATTAATATATGTCATAGCATTTCCATTTGCTCCCTTTAAAAATTCATCATCCCTATGCAAATATCTCATTATTATACATATACAAATAAATACTATTACAAATACGATTATTGCGATTATTATTTTCTTTTTTTTCTTAATCATGTTATCATTCTTCCTTTATATATTACCTTTATATCATTCATATTACTGAAGCGCTGGACACACACCATTATTTACAAAATTATTAATAAAATTAATAATTGTCTGCCCTGCACTACTTGGATCATTTCCATATAACATTGACCCCAGTGCCGCAGCTGCTATTACCACAACATATACATATCCCATACGCATATATACCCCGTTTTCCGTTTTTATTGTTGTTTTTTCATCAACAGCATGTTTTTCATGAACCCCTAATTTTACATTAGATCCTGGATGTAATCCCGCACTTAAATCAAGTCCATATGAATTATCTGCCCATCCGCCATTTAACGATGCATCTACGGAGACCAAATTATCCCAGTTTAAACCAATACTTATCGGAATATTAACGTTAAGCTTGCCTAAATCAATTCCTATATTTGCATCCAAACTAACTCCTCCATTACTAAAGGTAACTCCTAACGATGTTGGGATTCCAAATTTATTCCCCTTTCCCAAATCTGCGCTTGGTATATTTAAACTGTATGATTGTGAGTTACCATCATTCCCTAGCGTTGTAACATTTTTTATCCAGCTACCTGTATATTTATCACTCGTTTTCGTTATATCATATACCTCACTATGATATGTTCCCATACCCCAATTTTTTCCAGTAACAACTGTATTTGTACTTGATCCAATCGTTTCTTCCCCATAAATATACTTATTCCAGAATTTCTTCAAATCTCTCCATGATGGGAATTTTCCATTCAAGTCCACCAGGTCCATCGGTCTGTTCCAGCAGTAGTTGTAATGATTCATCGTGTATGGTACTGCGATGTGTCCTTTCAGGATGTCCTCACTGACAAATCTTCCTGCTCCGGCATCATAGCGTCTTGCCTGTGCAAAGTACAATCCTCCTGCGCCGTCCATCTGATAACCCGTAAAGCCAAAGCTTTGCATGGAGTCTTGAAAGATATCTTTTGCCGTCCGGATGTTATTACCGAATTCGTCAAATCCGTAGGCTTCCTCACTTCTTCCTGTCTCATCGGTTAAGCGCATCGGGCTTCCTAAGTCATCCTGGAAGTAGAAGTGGTCTCTTCCTTCTTCTTCCATTCCTGCGACATTGCCATCCCAAAAGTAAGTCTGGTCAGGACCGTTTCCTGTCTTCTGCAGGAGGTTATGGTACTGGCGGGTCAGATCTAAGGTATAACGGATGGTCCGGGCCGGGGCTGCATCCCCTGTTGCAATGCTTTGTCCCATTCTGTGGCCTAATCCGTTGTACTGATAGACTGCCTTTTGTATGGTTCCGTCTGTCCTTCCCATGGAACTGCTCATCTGGTTCGCTGCATCAAACCCGTATGCTTTTAAAACCTCTTCCCCGCTTGTTACGGATAACAGGTTTCCCCTGTGGTCATAGGCATAATCTTTGGTTCCACCTGCATCAGTCTCCTGCATCAGCTGGTTCTTGGTGTTGTAACGGTAGGTTGTCACCAGTTCCCCTGCTGTCTGGTACTCGGTCTTGCTGCTTCGGTTTCCAAAGGCATCATATCCGTAGGAGCGGAGTGTTTTTCCATTCTGCGATACATGAATCAGGCGGTTTAATTCATCATAACCATAGGAAAAATTTCCACTGTCTTCCGGCAGGCCTGGTCTTTCCTTTTCTGCCGTGATTTTATTTCCCATGACATCATAGCCGTAGTGGTAGCGTTCTGTAAAGTCTGCTCCCGTATGTAAGATCTCTTCGACTTTTCCGGCTCCGTTGTAGTGGTAGTCCGTGCGGTTTCCCCCAGGGAACTGCTTTCCGGTCAGTCTTCCGGCTTCATCGTAGCAGTACCGGATTGTTTTCTCTTGTTCCTTATTGGATATGAGTTTCATGGCGGTCAGCTGCATCACTTTGTTGTATTCGTATGCTGCTTTTCTTCCATCCGGGTAGAGAACCGCCGTTCTTTCTCCCATGCTTCCCCATTCATACCCGACCGTTTTTCCGTATGGATCTGTGACAGAAGATACCCGTCCTGCCTCATCCATGGAAATCCTGGTTGTGCCGAGCCAGTCTTTTACTTCCTCTAACTGGCGGATGGCATTATACGTTAAGGATACGGTTCTTCCGTCTGCATAACAGATTTCTTCTACCTGTCCGTCTTTTCCATAGTGGAAGGATGTTTCATAGCCATCTTTATCCACCTTCGCTTTCATTCTTCCAGCCGGGTCATAGGTGTAGCGCTCCACATCTCCAAGCGGGTCTGCCACTGCCAGTACATGGCCTTCCTTATCCCAGGTATAGGTGGTATTCTGTGGTTCTTCCCCATTTGCTCCGGTACAGCTGCTCTGTGTCAGGTGTCCCATGGCATCATACTGATAGAAGGTCTCATTCCCTAAGGCATCCGTTACTTTTGCAAGGTTTCCGTTCGGGGTGTATTCGTAACACGTGGTATTCCCATTCTCATCATCTGCCTTCGTGACACGTCCTAATGCATCATAGGTAAACTTCGCCTCCCCTCCTGCTGGGTTTGTGATGGCTGTTATCCTGTCAAGTGCATCATGGCTGTAATGCCAGTGCTCCCCTGCATTTGTCGTTCTGTCAGTCATGTTTCCGGCTGCATCATATGCATAGCTTTCCCCTGAGCCGTCCGGATAGAGCACGCTCTCTATCCTTCCGCCCCTTTCATAAGCATACATGGTTCTGCTTCCGTTCGGATAGCGTATCTCAGCAACATTTCCAGCCTCATTGTAAATAATTCCTGTTACTGCTCCGGCTGCATCCATGACACCCGTTCTTCTCCCCAGATCATCATAAGTATATTCTGTCACATGACCCAGCGCATCGGTTTCCGATACAAGATTTCCCTCATGATCATAACCGAAAGTAGTTACTGCCCCGTCTGCCGCTTCCATGCGCACCAGCCTGTCTGCCTCATCATATGCATACCTGGCAGTGTTTCCTGCTGCATCCGTTTCGGACAGCAGGTTTCCTGCCGCATCATATGCATACCTGATTTTTCCTCCCATAGGCAGCGTATGCTCTTTAAGCCTGTTGTCGCTGTCATATATGAACCGCTGTATTCCACCGTCCGGTGACTTTATGCTGCTTACGTTCCACATCCTGTCGTATGAAATCTCTGCACGGTATCCTTCCTTGTCCGTGTATGCGCTGATTTTTCCCAGGTCATTGTAGTCAAAGGATACTGTCTTTCCGTCAAAATCCGTAAGGCCTGTAACCTTCCCCCCGGCATTGTAAGTGTATTTCCTGACATTTCCAAGTGCGTCTGTTACTGTGCTGATTCTGTCTGACGCATCATAGCTGAAATGTGTCCCGTTGTTGTTTGCGTCCGTTGTTTTTATCACCCTGTTTAAAAGGTCATATTCATATGACGTGCTGTTGCCGTTTCCATCCGTTACTGCCGTGATGTTGCCTCTGCGGTCATATGAAAGCTCAGTGCTGCTTCCGTCTGCATATGTGATTTTTTCTGCCCTTCCGAAGACATCATTTTTTATCTTCGTCCGGTTTCCGAGTGCATCCGTCGTGCCTGTCAGGTTTCCCTTTGAATCATAGTGGTTTTTTAGCCTTGTCCTTCCGTTGATGCTCAGGCTGGTAAGGTTGTTGTAAATGTCATACGTGAAGTTTATGCGGCGCTTTCCCGCATCCACTGTCTGTGTCAGGTTTCCCCTGCTGTCATATGACATGCGCACGGTGTGGCCGTTCCTGTCTGTCCTGCAGATGCACTGGTTCCTGTCATTGTACAGGTATTTTTCCCTTGTGCCGTCCTCATACAGCGTGGCTGTATTTCTGTACCTGCTGTCATGCACGTATGTTATCCGGCTTCCGTTTCTTTCCGTGAGTGTGACGCGGCTGTTTTTATCATCATACTCAAAGTCCATCGTGCCGCCGTCCGGGAACTCCTGGTGTGTCACCCTGAACAGGCTATCATATCTGTTCCTTACGGCCGTGACATTTCTTGCATTTACTGTCTCCGTTATCCTTCCGTTGTCTCCGTAGCTGTATGTGTACACTGCTCCTGACGGTGTCGTGACTGTCTTTAACATGCCTCCGTCATACTCAAGCTTTACCTTTCTGCCCGCATGGTCTGTGACTTCCATGAGCATGCCTTCACTGTCATATGCATACTCAAGGAAGCTTCCTGTATCGGTTTCCGCCTTTGCCAGCCTTCCTCTTTCATCATGGATAAATGTGATTCCCCTTTTGTTTGTGTTTTCCTGTCTTGCCGCCTTTCCGTTTTCATCAAAGTACACGGCATCCATGCCCGGATGGCATGTAAGCTTATAGCCGTCTTCCGTCCTTTCCAAAAGCCCCATCGCCGCGTTTTCCGCCACATAGCCTGTGTCTGTTTCCGCAAAGTAGTAAAACTGTCCGTCATGCATGCGCACCGCCGCTTTTTGGTCCGGCTGCTTTTGCACTTCCATTTCATAATTGTGCAGGAAACAGCTGCCCATTGTGCCGGTGCCGGTATCCTTTGAGTTGTAGTATCTGTGGAATGAAAGCGGTATCTCTCCACCTGCCTGCATGTCTTCATGGTCATAGATGAAGTTTCCGGTGCTTAAGTTTACAGGATCACTGCTTTTTTTGCATGATGTATCACCTGCGCCGAGCTTTTCCTTCTCGGTCTTTTCACTCTTTGCTGATTCAGGATTTTTTATTCTCGCAGCATCCGCCTCAAGCGTCCCCTTCATTCCTGCCATGTCCAGGTTTCCGCCGTCCGGGCTTATTGATGCTGCAAGGTCATTTATGAGTTTTATTATGTTATTGCCGCACGTTATCTGTCTGTTCATGGCTGCCATGCTTTTTGTATCCACTGACTGCACATTTGAAAATATAGTGTCTATCTTCTTTTTAGTGGCATTATTCTTGTCTATTATCTTCTGGTGGTATGTATCCACGTCGTTTATATAGTTTTCTATTCCGAGCTTTCCTGTCCAGCTCCGAAAATCCATTCCCCTGTCCGAAAACCAGTCATTTATCTTTCCCCATGTGGATGAAGCTGCGGCATCATCCGCATAGCCTTCAAGCTTCTGCTTTGCTTTTTCTGAGAAGTCTCTTATCATTTGTTCTTACCTTCCTCCTGCCTTCTGTGCCGCATTATTTTCCTTTGTATCTATGGATGATTTCCTTCCCTTCATATATGACAAAGTATTGTTGAGCAACAGCATAAATGAATCCTGCATTCTTTGAAACATGTTTCCCATCTCCTCTATTGCTATTATCGTACTTCCTCCACATGCCCCTACATCCGGAGCTGCTTCTGATGTATCAAGCCATGTATTATATAAGCTTTCCAACTGTGTTATCTGTAATCCGAGAGCCTCACTGTCTATAACAGTGGCTGCCTTTCCTGTTCCTCCAACCTGTGTTGTCTTTACTTGCATTTTCTATTCCCCTTCTTTTAAAATAAAAATTCGTCACTTTCATCAACATCTGATATAAAAGTATTACAGGTTTCCTTGGCTGTCTGACCAAGTTCTTCTACTACATTTGATAAATTTTTTGCATACGAAATGAATGTGTCCAGTGCATCTGCCGTTGCGCCCTGTTTTATCGCATCTCTTCTGATATTGTCAAGTATTTGTATATATCGGTCTATACCTTCCTGCAGATTTGTTGCTCTTGTATTTAAAAAATCCGCCATTTCATTTACATAATCATCATCTATTATCAGTTCTGTTCCTGCCATATTGATATTCTCCTTCTACTTTCTTATTTTTCTTTTTGCTTTTTTCTTTGGCTTTGTGTTTGTTTTTGCTTTTTCAGTTGCTGCCTTTTGAGCTTTCTGTGCTTCATCCGCCTCTATTCTTGATATTTCACTGTTCATGTTGTTTATCTGTGTATTGCAATTATTTATGCTTGAATTCAAATCGGATATCTGCGCCTGCTTTTTGGCTATTTCATTTGTAATTGTCGTTATTGCACTTTCAAGACCATTATGTACTTTCGTATAAGGATGTCCTGTAAGCAAATTTCCCATTCCATCATAAATGCCTGATAGTATTTTATGGCTCACATTATTTAAGCCTGTTGTAGAATCAAGTTTAGCTTTACTGGCTCCTTTACAGTCAGCCAATGTATTCTGTAATTCAACTATCTTTCCTTTTACCCTGTTCAGTTCATCTATATCATTTTTCAGTTGTGCAATTTGCGAGTTATATTGTCTAATATTCTGCTGATTTTGTGTTATTGCTGTCCTACATTGTCCCTTTGTCATGTCGTTTCTCCTTTTTATTAAAACATATTGATTCCACTATATTTTTAAATACAGGATGCCATTCAACTGTATCTGCGTTGCTGCATGTACACTGTAATAAATGAATTGTGTCCTGCTCTTTATATATCAATGACATTGTATACAGTGTGTCATTTAAAATATAATGCGTATACAATATGGCACATACTTCATCATCATCTGCCCTTTTGTATATACCATGACATCTATACCCGGGAACTGTTCTTTTATAAATATGTGACATAAATTGAGCAATCTGCTCTATATCCATTTTTTTAAGATTTTCTATACGATCGGTGTCTACACAGCTGATCCGTATTCTATGCTGTCTGTCCAATAACACAAAGTCAGGCAGCTTACGATAATTTCCAAATATTTTTCTTTTTTCACCTATCGTAGCAGCCTGAAAACTGTCTGGGATTTCTACACTTGCTATCCCTTTCCATATAACGTATTGTTTCATATCATTTCTCCTTATTCATCCCAAGTCTCACCCGATATTTCCCACTCTTCCTGAGGATAATTTACATTTACTAATTCATAACCTGTATTTATATTTTTCACAACAAAATGTACAGACCACTCATCTTCTCCTGAAAATAGCTGTATTATTTCCTCGCAGTAAATAACCTGTATAACTTGAGTATAAAAATAATCTGGTGATACCTTTTCTTTACTTATCTGAACATTTAAATCTGTAAAATTATCATTAACCTCAAATATGCAACCATCTAACTGGTTTGCCTCATCCAATACTCTTTGTATTGATTTCTTTGCCGAATCTATCCACCAACATTTCTGTTCTTCTGTAAGCTTAATCTCACATTTTCCATCTTCCGTCAAATAAGCATATCTACAATGTCCTGTTTCTCTTACCTGCTTTATTGCCTCTTCCTCACTATCTGCAAATATTCCAGTTAATATGCAAGTTTCTAGTCCAGTATCATCATAATCCTCATAAAAGCTTTTAGTCGTATCATAGCTTTCTGTTTCATTCAAATCAGCGACTTTCTTCATGGTTGCCTTTCCCCATGGAGTAGCCCATGATACCTCTGTTTGAGGTTCATTTTCTTTAGATTTTAAGCTCTCATCATTTTTATACTGTCTAACTCCCATTAATACTGATATTACTATAATAGATATAAAAATAATTGTGCTGACATATTTTTTCACTATAATTTACTCCCTTCATTCTCATTAAATATACTGTGCCAACTGCATTAAAATTTCTAGTATCTGAGTCAAAGAAACTCCATCTGCCATAAATATTTCTGCTTTTCTCATACTTGAGTCTCTATATAATGGATCCATTTCCCAATATACTTGATCTAAATTTTCTTTTTCCTCTTCTACTCTCACTGCACTCCAATTTTTCATATCCACATTATTTGATTTTTCAAGTTTGACACTTGAAGTTACTGCTAAATTCTGTTCTAATTGTGTTGTAACCTCGCATTGTATTGATATTGAAGATACATCTAACGAACCTCCATATTTCATTTCAGATTTTCCATTTTTTATTACCGAATTTAAAAATATTTTTCCATCTTTTTCAATACCTGCTTTTATCTTTTTATTATCCCATTCATTTGAAAAACTTACTCCATCACTATTCATTTCCGCTGATAAATTTTCAATCTCAAATTTCTGTGCATTAGCAAGCACTATCTGCTGCTGATCAATCGTTACATTTATCGTTTCACTGCTATCTGTCTCTGCTGAACCTGACACAGTTACATTATAAGTAGCAGACATATCCACACCGAGCGGTACCGTTATCTCATATATTCCCTCTTCCATTTCAACATTAGGATATAATGTAGTCAGCCAATTAGAAGTTCCACTTAAATATGCCATCTTCTCCTCATCGCTTAACGCCATAAATTCATCATATGTCAAATCAAGATTATCAACTACATCCACATAATCAGTTGCTTCATCCACTTTTCCATCACTTACAAGTGTTTTAACCACACTCATATTTGCTGCATTCAATTTCTCTTTATCCGCATCCAAAATTGCTTTATATTTTTTAATATCAAGATTTCCGCCATTCGGATCAATTAACCCCGAAAGATCATCTATATATTTAACCCACAGGTTTCCTGTATTTATATACTGTGAGAGTTTTCCCATATATTTTGTGTCTACGCTTTGTACATTTGCAAATATTTCTTCTATCTGCCGTTTTGTTGCCTTGTTTTTATTGATCAAATTACTATAATAATTTCCAACACTATCTATACATCCCTTAATTCCCAACCGGCTAACTATAGCGGGAATACTGACATTATAAAATACTATTGTATTTGCTATTTCTTCCCATCTTTGTTTTGATATTATACTATCCACATATTGCAGGAGTTCCTGTTTTGCCTCGCCTGAAAAGTCTCGTACCATTGCATTATTCTCCTTATCATTCATTCTCATATAGGATATTGAAGGTAAATGCGGCAAATGCCGCATTTACCTTCAAAAAATGACTCTGATTAGCCTCTTACTGCTGCGGCTCCTCTTGCATCATCGTCCTGTCTGTTCTGCATGTAGCTGTTGATGAAATCAGAAATACTCTGTACAGCTTCTTCTACCTTATAAAGGGCAGGCTTGTATTCGCTTTCGAATCTCTCGATGAATGCATCGGCTGTCTGGTTTGTCCATCCATCCTGTAACTGTCCATTCATATTTACGAGGGTTTTGATGACATCATCAATTGCTCCCGCCTGATTTGAGTATACTGATACTCCTGTTGTTAATACGTCATAATCGACTTTGTTAATTGCCATTTTCATTGGCCTCCTTTAAATTTATTTATGGTAAAACTGCTAAGCAGTATTCCATCATGATTGTCTGACAACTTTAATCTTTACCAATTCATTGTCCTTTATATAATAAGCATCCCCTGTCTCTATAGGTTTTGAATATTTTTTACTTGCACTAACTGAGATGTCACATATCTTAATATTACATACATCATCAAATACCATGTAATGCCTGTTATCTTTCACTATCTTAAGCATCTCAGGAGAATTAAAGCTGATAGAATTATTTTCTATATCTGGCATAAATACGAATATTTTCATGTTCTTATATTTACCGAGCCATTCCTTCATATATTTCATTATTTTATTATCTCCACTCATATTCAACATGATATCTGCACTATCTATCACAAGAATAATCCATGGTTCCATCTCTAACTCGTCAAACATTCCTGCCGAATACATCTCATATCGTTGCTCAATTCTCTGATTTATTTCCTCAATCATAGGTGGTACATCATGATATGAGGTCAGATACATTGCGGTGTTAGGATTAAATTCACATTCTCCCATTTTCTTTGTCGCATCATCCAATACATATAGCTCCGTATTGCCGGATGCCTTTTGAACAATTGTATCCATGAAATATTTTGCAAAAGTCTCCCTGTCTGTCTGATTCTTTCCTGTCAGGGAGAGCACATCTCCGCTCTTTAATTCAACTGCCACCGGTAATATACTTGTATAATCCAGACCTATTATCACTTTGTCATCACTTATACTTTCCGTAAATTGTGACTGAATATATGTCAATGTCAGTTCTTTTGGAATTTCTGGAATAACTTTTGCTTTTTGATTTATATATTTATCGTTTTGCTCATCGACAAAACTCTTTATCTTCTGTACACGTTCATATTCTTTTTCTCCCTCAAATGATATAAACAATTGTGCCTCCAATACTTCTTTATCCAACTGCACCATGCATCGTCCCGGTGTATTAGGAATAGACAAACGTACTCCGTTTAACATCATACTGTATTCTGAAGAGTCATTACAAAACAATGTTATTCTTCCTTCAAAATTGCTTAGATACCTCTGTCCAATTCCGGATGTCTGTAAATTAGCTACTACAAATGTCATTCCAACAGCAATTCCATCCCTGAATAAAGGCAATAAATAATCTATATCCTGTAAATACATCTCCTTTAAAGCTGTCATATTATCTATCAGGACAATTATCTGTGGAAGGTCTGTTTTTCCGGCTTCCTTATATGCCAAAAATGAGCTTACACCTATCTCTGCAAGTTTTTCCTTTCTTAAATTAATCTCTTTATTCAATAATTTAAACAGATTCTTCAGCTTTTCATCATCATCAGAACATACCACTCCTCCACAATGATTTAAATTTGCATAGTTTCTCAATATCATGGAACCAAAATCTATGATATATAAATTAACCTCCTGAGGAGTATAATTTTCAGCTACTCCTCTTATGATTGTCTGTAACAAATTAGTCTTTCCACTCTGTGCTGAACCTATAATCATATAGTTCTGCGTTGAAAGATTTAATTCCAGTTTTTTCTGAAGCTGACGCTCCGGTTCATCAACTATACCTATGTTTACCCATATTTCACTTCCTGACTTTTTCTCTGACTGTTCATAAGCAATTGTTTCCGGAAGCGGTGGCATACATATACTTGGCAGCCTCTCTATACCTGTATGCTCACAAAAATCTTTTATATAATCCACAACTGCTTCCAACTGTGTTTTGCTTTTCTGTTTTTTCTTCTTATTCTGATAAACAAGACTTCTTTTGCCAGAAAAATCCAACTCATAAATTGAAAATTCCTTATCTTCTTCCCCTTCTGATACAGCCGCTGCCCCACTGTATGCTGACTGTAGTAACTCGAATATTTCATTATTTCCAACTTGGAGATAAGCACGTCCTGGTTCCTTTATTTCAGCCGCCAATGGTGTTTTTAATACTTCATTACTATCCTCTTTTGATTGCACCTTCAAACACAGCTTAAACTTTGAATTTGACCATATTTGTCCATCTACAACTCCACTTGGTTTTTGAGTGGCCAGTATAAGATGAACCCCAAGACTTCGACCTATTCGTGCTGTACTAATAAGCTCCTTCATAAATTCAGGCTGTTCTGCTTTAAGTTCTGCAAATTCATCAACTATTATCACAAGATGTGGCAATGGCTCAGATACCTTATGCTCTTTATATAACTGAATATATTTATCTATGTGATTTACACCGGCCTCCGCAAAATAATTTTGCCGCTTCATAAGCTCTGCTTTGATAGATTTTAACGATCTCTGTACTTCATTTCCATCTATATTAGTTATAGCTCCAATCAGATGTGGTAAATCCTTGAACTGATTTACCATTCCTCCCCCTTTGAAATCAATTATCAAAAATCCAATCTCATATGGATGAAACAATGTAGCTGCTCCAAGTATAAATGTCTGCAAAATCTCGCTTTTTCCAGAACCCGTTGTTCCTGCCACAAGTCCGTGCGGTCCATGAAATTTTTCATGAAGATTCAGATACACTATTTCATCCTTAACATTTACACCAAGTGGCACAGCCATCGTCTCATATATCTTTGAATTTTCCCATCTGCTATCAAGATTCAATCCTTCCACTGAATTAACTCCAAGAAGTTCAAACAATGAAATATTTTTTCTCAATGCTCCTGCAAGACTGATTTCTTCACACTCTACCGGTGCCAGAATGCGGACTATATTTTCCATACTTTCATCATCTATACTCTCATACTCAAAGTATTTCTTATGCATCTTATTCTGCGAATCATATACCATGGCACTCTCATAATCAAATATATCTATGATATGACTACAGTAAAGTGGCAACAGTGAAAGCTTTGACTCAAAAAACAAAAATACTGTATCAAGTTCTGAAGCATGCTCTATAAACTTAGAAATTGGATGACTTTTTATTCCATAGTCTTCCATAACAACGACAATATTAAATCTTCCACTTGTATTTTCATCCTGTCTCAATGTCAGCTCTTTATAGAGATTATCGAACACCCTGTTTCTGCTTTCCTGATCACAAACTATATTTCGACATCCTCCGGTTCCCTGTATTGATTTTAGGTTTTTTAACCATTTGTATTTTTTTTCATCCTTATCTATCAATGCATAAAGATTAATATCTCCATAATATTGCCTACTTATTATATCCACTATTATATTTTTCATCATGCAATAAAGTGATTCTTCATTACCCACTATTCCAACAGCATTAGCATCCCTGAGACTCAATGTAAGAGGGGCTTTTTCTATATCTCTGTATTCATCGGCAACATGATTTGGAATACTACTCAATTCATCTCCAACCTCCAGCTTCTCCTGTTTCTTATAATTAATCTGACGTAATGACTCTACATTTCCACGTCCTAAGTACACTTCCAGAAAATCATGATCTGTTGGAATACGGTCAAACAAAGTTGTATCAAAATTTTCTATATGACTTATATCCTGTACTGTACTGTAATACTGATCATTTAGGCAATCCAGCTCCTCTCTTCGAATATTCTCAATTTCTTTACGTTTCTTTTCGATATATAATTTATAAGTATCTTGTCGTTCAATACAAGTCTTCTTATACTGCTTTTCTCTGTTTACAATACCAAATATTGATGTAAGTACACCCACTCCCATTGAACATACACTAAACATCATAAATGAACTACTTGATCCGCTCATTGTACCTTTAAGCAGCATCATCATTGCCATCATAAATACTGGTGGAAACAATGTTGTAATCAAATTTAATTCTGGCTTTTTAGGTACAGTTCCGGGTTCAAGTATATCTATCGGAGTCTCATCCATTTTCACCTGTATCCTGGTATTACGAATAAAAACAGGGTATGTTGTCTGTATACTCATACTTTCCGGTCTGACATCTACACCATTAGTTTTGATAACTCCATAATCAAAATAAATCTTTCCTCTATTGTAATATGCCATAAAATCACCTATCGATATAAAGTCATGATTATTTATCTTAGCGGATTTCTGTATTATTTTATCATTAACACATGTATCGTAATCACCACTATACTTTGATAGTATCGAATACATCATGCTTTTATCCATCTGCAATGCTATTCTTGCTGCCCTTCCATAAGCCCCCTGCAGCTGTATATGAGCATCCGGCGTATCTCCTATAATAAGAGGTGTTCCCGGAACTAAAGCTATTGACCATCCAAAATTATCCATTTTCATTATCTCCTGAATATAATTGATGAACCATTTCTGATTCCAAAATCTGCAAGTGTCCTGTTCCCTTTTAAAAATGCTATTGGATATTCACATGCCATATAACACTCTGTAGTATTATTCTCATCTAAATTTAAATCATATGCTCTTTTTAATGCTATTATTAAAGTATTTGCAGATATATTTAGGGGTATCTCCAATTCGTGTGTCTGTCCCCTGATTTCGTCTATAAAATTTACTATTTTCTTTTCATTCTCATCCATTTTCGCACTCCAATACTTTTCTATTCATTAAATATAAATTCCTCATTAGCTAACATCAGACAGTCTCCCGGTAATATCTCTGTTTCCTGCCCCGCCTTTATTATCCTTCCATTGATAAATGTGCCATTGGTAGAATTTTGGTCCATTACATAATAACGTCCGTTTCGCATGGTTATCACTGCATGCACCCTGCTGATATTCGTATTGTCTGCTACCGCATAATCTGACTTTTCCGGATTCTTTCCCAGCACAAACGATGGTTTGCCAAGCTCTATCTTTTCACCTGTTACCTGCCTTGTAAGACTTGCAAAATGATAGTTCACCGGTTGCATCTGCTGTATCTGTTGTACGGATATGCCATCATCTGACAACACTGTAGTTCCATCCATGCTGCCCTGCATTACCTGCTGCATTGTCTGTTGCTGCATTGTCTGTTGCTGCATTATCTGTTGCTGCATTGTCTGCTGCATTGTCACTGCTTTGTTTTTCAGCACGTTCACAACTGCACGCTCTTCGCGTGAGATATATTTTTCTATTGCATTGCCGTTGAAGCCATGGAAGCTTCTGACATAATACATAAATCTGGATATATAATTCGTATCCTCATTGATAACAGGTGTCATTGTATAAATTATGTTTTCTATAAACCCGACAATATCTGCACTTTCCTGTCCTCCTACTATCGGAAAATATATAAAGTACATCTCTTTTGTCATCTCGTTTATGTATACGTCATCCATATTAAAACGAACACTGTTTACGTTCAGTCCGTTATTGTATACATCCTCAACCATTATTACTATCTGCTCAATCATGAAAAAGAAATCATATTTGCTTATGGCTTTTTTCAATCTATCGGTAAGATTTATATTTGCAGGGCACGTATATATGACACTGTCTTTTTTTGTTTTTGTCACATGCATGATTCCACATGGTTTTATTCTGGCTAGCTGGCTTAGTTCGGTTTCATTTATTCTTTCCTTTCGTCCTGCCTTCATCATGGCAGTAACGGTCGATTTTTTTATGCTTACTTTTAATTTAGACATTCGCTATTTTCCATTCCTTATGAGATACATTCTGTCGTATGTAAAAATTCTATTTTCTTTGTTACTTCGAACCTGATATTGGTTTTTTGCAGCTTTTCGGTTATATCTTCCAATACTGTGGTTTCATCCTGCAATACTTCTGTCGGTGCATCCAGCACAGTAGTTTCATCTATATTTTGTGTATATCCCGGCTTTTTCTTATTCTCCCCTGCCAGGTTATATGACGGTGCTATCGGACCGGACGATGTTATGTCAATATGTCCCGCTGTCTGCTTTTGTACAATTGCTGCAATTCCTTTCCGGGCAGATTTTCCGGTAAGTGCACCTATGACCTTAGGTATTTCAAGCACTATAAGTATGACTATTGAAGCTATAAGCATTATGGCAAATGCGGTGAAGGATACGTAAAATATCATCCTGTACTGATTATAAGTCATCTTTGTTTTCCTCCTTCACGCTCTGTGCCTTCTCAATTGTTTTGTCTATATTATCCTGCAATCCTGTTATTTGCTCGCGCATTATGGATTTATCCAGCTTTTCTGTTTTGTCCTTTATCGTATGTAATAAATCCATAACTTTATCCTTATCTGTCACTGCTATAAATGATGTGATATTTGTGTCAACTATATCATCTATCTCATTCCATACCTGAATCTTTGCGTCTACGCTGTCAAAATCCTCTGATTTTGCATATAGCTCATTTATTTGCTTCCATAGCTTTTTGTATTCTTCATATGTTTTTTCTGTCTGTTGTATCTTTGCTCCATCATACTGGCTAATCAATGTCAGACAATCTGATATCTCACAGTATATTCCTGCCTCCGGATGATTCTCCTTCGCTTCCTTGAACCACTGCGCCGCACTGGAGTATCTGTCTTTTTCCACATTGATTTCGTAGTAGAATAAAAAGCTTTCACCAATCTTATAGCATACATCCTCATATCCCTTTGGATTTTTTTCTTTCAGCTTTGCCATGACATCATATGTATGCACCCGGCCATTGTGGTCCTTGCAATCTATACCTACCATCAGCCTGTTCAATATCTGCGCCTCATCCCTGTCCAGCACAAAATCGTCTGTCAGTTTGTCATTCAGCTTAAGATATGCCTCCGTCCTTGTCGGGTCGGTGACTATAGCCGTGTAATATCCATTGTCATAATTGTCATAGGTATCCGCTTCTTTTAATATGCTATTATAGTTTTCATTTTTTTTGTGTTCTGCCGCACAATAGCTTAATACTGTGCTTGTTCCAAACAGCATCGTCAAAACTGATGTGGTGATAAATACCGCAAGCTTTCTCTTTAGATTCTTCCTATACATGTCATCAATCTCTGTATAGTGCTCAAGGTCATACATCAGCTCAGCTGCGCTCTGATATCTGTTGTTTGGATCCGGCTGTGTACACTTTGTAATAATACGTTCAAGACCACCTGACAATGTTGGGTCAATTTCTCTGATCGGCCTTATTTCGTAAGGTGGCTCACAGGGATTCATTCCCGTAACAAGATGATACATTGTGGCTCCCAGACAATATATATCTGTTCTCGCGTCTGTCTGCCCCATTCCACCAAACTGTTCCGGTGCAGCATATCCCATCGTGCCAAGACATGTTGTATCCTCTATGTTATTTTCCTTATATTCCCTTGCTGTTCCAAAATCTATAAGCACCACATTTCCATCAGGCTTTAGCATTATGTTTGCCGGCTTCATATCACGATATATGATTGGCGGGTTCTGTGAGTGCAGATATCCAAGAACATCGCATAGCTGTTTGGCCCACTTTATCACATTTTTCTGCGACTGGGCTCCGTACTCCTGCAATACTGTCTTGAGAGAATTTCCCTCTATATAATCCATTACGATAAGGAATCTGTCATCCTCATCTATGACATCGACAATATCAGGAAGACTGGGATGGCTCAGTTTTTTGAGCATATTGGTCTCCGCAACAAGACTTTGCTTTACCACCTCAAAATCCTTTACTCCATCCTTTCTGACCTCTTTTATTGCCCACTGTTTGTTTGCCCTTTCATTCATAGCCAGGTACACAACGCTCATTCCGCCGTGTCCAACTTCGTTTAGTATCTTGTATTTTCCGTCAATTAAAGAGCCTATTTCAAGCATCTGTTCCTCCTACTGTGCCTTTATGAGCGCTGCTGTTATATTATCGCGCTCTCCTCTTTGCATGCTTAGTCTGATGAGCTGCTCCAGTCTGTCGTGCATATTCTGCCCATCTACAGTTGCTGCCGTTTTCAGCATCTCATAGATTTCCTGTTCTGATACCTCATGCCTGAAGCCATCTGAACAAAGCAGAAGTGACATTCCATTTTTCATTGCCCCGGTCCTGTACTCCGGCTTTACTTCTGCTGATGCCCCGACACACTGCAGCAGTACATTCCTTCGCGGATCTCTCATAGCCTGCTCCTGTGTCATATTTCCATTCATAATTTCCCGCTGTACATATGTCTGGTCTGTCGTAAGCCTTTCTATATGGTCTGAAAGGCTATATATTCTGGAATCGCCCACGTTTATAATGTAGTAGGCTTTTTGCGTGACAAGCAGCGCTACCACTGTTGTTCCCATGTTTACTGCATGTGCTTTGCCATATGCTTTTATTTTTTCGTTCTGCTGCTGTATTACTTCATCCCACTGTCTTTCCAGAATCAGACTGTCAATATCCGGGTTCGACGATTTGCAAAGCTCAGGCAGCTGCTCGTCACTCCATCTGTCAAATGCTCTGACTACAGTGGCACTGGCCAGCTCACCCTTCGATAAGCCGCCCATGCCGTCACATAATACTGCAAATGCCATGTCTCCTTTGCATGTTGAGAAGCACTTTACCAGCAGACTATCCTGATTAGTTTCTTTTACGATTCCTCTGTCCGTGTCAGCTGCTATTTCAAATCTCATACTCACACCTCCCAGAATTCAAAATCTTCGTTGCCAAGTCTGCCTTGAAGGGCATGCGCTTTCGCGCATGCCACAGACATTGTTGTTTTTCCCACACCACCACATGGTAATGTAAATACATAGGTAATTATCTTATTGCTCATCATTGTCTTTCTTTTCTTTCATCTTTTTTCTCATATAATAAACGATTATCAATATCGCAATTATAAGTACAAATAATAATATTGCTCCAATTATATATACTGCCTTATCATTGTTTGTTTCTACTGATTTGACATCTGACGAATTTGATTCCATAGGTACATCATCTTCGGCAATCTCTGTATCTGCTTCTGTATCCTTACCATATATTTTTTTCACTTTATTGGTCTTTCCACCTTCGTCAACAGAACAGTCTGCACACTCTACCATAAGCCTTGAATCACCGTCTTTTGCAGAGAGCACCTCCTTAGGTACTTCAAACTCTATCTTTCCGTCATGCTTGTCCAGATAGTCAAGCATATCGTCTCCCGACATTTCCTTGATAACCTTTTTTTCTTTGTCATCCTTGCCCACTACAGTAATCTTTACACGTCCAAGCTTTCCGCCATCATCCTTCGGCATCAATACTGCATTCTTTGAGCCAATATAGTTTTCATTGTTTTTATCTACACCTGTCAATGTATATGTAGGTGCTGTCTTGTCCACAATAAATTCAATATTTACACTCTTCACATCACTGTAGGCAACTGAATCTGCTTTGTCCTTTGTCTCCACAACGATATTGTACTGACCCTCTTTTTCAAATACCGCATTTGATATCACATATTCGTACTTATGCCAGCCATCGCTTTCACTTACATTATTCACACTGAAGTCTGTTCCCTGCTTAAGTGCTTTTCCATTTACTTTGACAGTACAGCTGGTAACTTCATCCGGATTTATCTCTCTGACTACCACATCATGGTATACCTTCTGCACATAGTAATCCTTTACAAGCTTCATCGTATTGTCATCCAGCGAGAAGATTGAACCGCCTTTGTTTATGGAGAAATCCAACAATTTTCCTCCCTGCCCTGCAGTCTCTGTCACCTGCTTTCCGCCTGCATCTATAATATTGACTGTTTCATAAGAATTTCCGGCCTTATCCTGTGCATGGCATGTCAGTGAATACACTCCATCCTCATTGAGATTTCTAAACTCTACACGTTGTCCGTTTGTAATTGATATTACATTTCCGGTAATCGTTTTTCTTACGAATCTGCTATTTTCATATACCTCAACTGTAAGCACCGGTGAAAAGTATTCAAGATTAGTATCTGTGCACTCTATTACAAATGACATATTTCCTGAATTATTGTTTACTGAGCCCGGGGTTACTCCGTTGATTGTTACAACAGGCTTTGTCGTATCTATGCAGAACTCCTGCTTTGCAAGGTCTTTTGCCTTATTGCCGGCTTTGTCTGTATATGCAAGTGACCATGTATATGTGGCATCCGCATCAAAGCTTAATGTTGCCGTATGTATATCACCATTATCTGACCAGCTTCCAAATGCCGGTGCTGCTACTGATTTTCCTGCATCCTGCGCAGTCATGCTCAGTGCTATTCTGCTTGTATCAAAATTGTGCTCTGTGATTGTCACAGTTGCTGTTCTCTTGTTATTATAATAGTTTCCGTTTGATGCACTGTTGTTATCATATGCTACCGAAATAACAGGTGCTGTCGTATCAATTGTAAATTTTGTCGGTGCAAGCGAATTTGCATAATCCACTCCTGCTGCGGCATTTCCCGCAATGTCTTTTACTCCGATTCCAAATGTGTAATCGTCATCATGTCCGTAATATATTGTGGCAACATGTACTGTATCATCACCGTTACCGCTTCCACCTTCTGTGCTCCAGTTTGAAAGAGCAGGTGCCTTACCTGCTGCGGCTTTTATTTCCGCTGCTACCTTTGATGCATCAAAGTTACGCTCTGTTACTTTTACGGTTGCTGTTCGCGGTGCTTTGAAGTATGCTGTGTCTCCAAATGATGTATCTGCACTGTTATTGTCATAGCTTACCTGCACTGTTGGTGCTGTTGTATCTATTTTTATGTATTTTGTTACTGTGTATGCCGTTCCTGCATTGTCTGTTGCGGTAACATCTATACGCACTTCATTACTGTTGTTTGAAGCCGCGCTTATGTCAAATTGCTCTGTTACATGATTTTCCAGATCTTTTAAGCCCGCTGCTGTCTTATCATAGCTATATAATGTTCCATCCTGTGTCGGCTGTCCCATATTTGTTACCGTATAGTTTACGCTCTTTATTCCTGATGCAACTCCTGTGGCATTCTCATCTGATACCTCTATACTTACCGGCACATCTGCACTGTACACTCCTGATGCTGTCTCAGGTGTGATGACTGATATTGCCGGTGCGCATGTATCAACTACCAATCCATTTGTGCTGATATATGAAACATTACCGCTTAAATCTGTAACCCTGACATATACCACGCAGTTTTTGTTCTCGCATTCTATCGGTTCACTGAAGGTGCCATCCTCATTAAGGCTGTCAAGTGTCTTCCAGTCAGCCTCCTGAATACTGTCTACGTCAATTATTGCATCCTCTGCTGAAACGAAATACTCTGCTGACTTGATGCCGCCATGCTCATCTCCAAGCTGTCCGGCAATATTGACCTTCTTGGCAGCAAATCTTGAAATCTCATATTTGTCTTTTGGCAGCAATAAATCCCACACGGTATCCATGCCTGTTGAAAGTCCGTCAAACCTGATATTTCCTGTCGGCGACTGTACGTCAATTACAAACTCTGCTGATTTGTCTCCTTCTATCTCAAATCCATTATCTGAATTACCACACAAATCTTTTGCACTGACACTCAGCTCATACTTGTGTCCTGCATTGAATACGAGCTGCTTACTGTAAACAGCTTCTGCTCCCTCGCCTGTCTTTACCCAGTACGACTTTTCAGACCATGCATCTGACTGTGTCTGTTCATTTCCATCAACCTTTACATTGATTTTTGTTTCATCTGGGTCAAAGAAAAGCTCATTCTCTTTTACCGAAATGGTTGCAATCCTGTTTTCCCTGTAATACTCAGTGCCTTTTACACTGCTGATGCACTGTGGATCCGGCTGCTCAGGTGTACCATATGTCACTGTTATTGCAGGCGCTGTCTTGTGAATATAAAATGGCTGGCTGCCGCTTGCTGTCAAATCCACTACAGTCACGTTTCCTGCCTCATCAACAGCTTTAACATATACATCTACCTTTTTATCCAGATAAGCCTCAGCCGATACATTTATGATTCCTGATTCATCAAGCTCATTCCATGCACCTTCATCATCCGATACTGACTGATCATCTGTCACTATCTGGTATTTTGCTGATACAACACCTGAAATGCTGTCAGCTACACTTGTTTTTATACGGACATCATCATTGAAATATTTTCTGTTTTTGCCCGCTTCCGGCTCTATACTGACATCAGGTGACTGACTGTCCATGCTGAACTTGAAGCTGTCACCTTTAACCTCTGTCTTAAGACCGGCATAATCAGTTGCCTTTACTGAAAGCATCAGATCAATTCCGTTAAACTGCTCTGCTGCCGGAATGGTTATCCTTCCTTCCCCGCTTGCGTCAAGCTCAACAGTCTGTCCTGATACAATTTTCCTTTTCCCATCAAATACAGTGTATTCAACACTCTTAATTCCTGATAAGCTGTCATCAGCCTTAACGATATAGCTTATATCATCCTTATGCCAGCCTTTTTCATCGGCTGCTGTCATGGTATCCTGGGACACTGTAAGCTCCGGTGGCAGGGTATCAACAACCAGCTTCGATGTGGAGAAAAATGCTGTCTCGCCATTACAATTGTCCTGGGCCTTTACATATACGTTATATGAAGTATCCTTCAGATCAGATGTATTAATCTTGTACTTATATCGGGCATCATATGTATCCTCAATAAGCTCTAACGGCTTCCATGCTGAATCATCAAGCGCTTTTACCTGCTCATCATTTAAAATACTGCCACTTTCATCTGATTTATTCACATAGTAGAATGCCTGCTTTATTCCGCTGATATCCTCCAGCTGTCCATATACATTTGTTGCCTGCTGACTGGCCATATTCTGCTCGTCTATTAAATCAGCATCATATCCAATAGTACCTGAAGGCGCTTTTCTATCCACATAAAACGGCTGCTCTATTGAGCTTGTATCATTACACTCATGCTCCGCCTGATCCTTCGCATACATTCCGATTATCTGATATTTGTGTTCCTCATCCGCTTTTGTACCAAATGTGATGCAGCTGCTATAATCAGCCCCTGTCACGATCCAGTCACTATACTCTATTCCTGCATCAATCAGCTTCTGGGCATTATCGACATCAAATACATCGAATTCTTCCCGGTCATCAACCTTTACCCAAAGCTGTGTGGAACCATCATCCAAAGAGACATCGTGGATATTCATGTCTACTTTTCTGACATTTCCATAATAATCCACAGCATCCTTTGTGAAAGCAGGTTTATCATCCTCCTTTGGATTCAATGTTATCTTTGGAGGCTGTGTATCATATTTGTAGTCGAGCTGCAGACTTCCAATATCTGTGATAGCTCCGCTTTCCTTGTCCTTACGTGCTATTACAAGAGTCTGTCTGTTATCACCCTGCTGTGGCATAAGCTGATATTTATCAGCTTCAATCCATTCATCACCTTTTCTAACCACATATACCGCCTGATTGTCACTTGCCAGCGATAATGTAGGTGCTTCTACATAAAATTTTGTACCCTGCAGCATTGTCCCTGTCAGGCTGTTATTCATACTGCTGTAATCATATTCTTTGATGGTAACAGTATATTCTGCCTCTGCTGACTTATATTTGTCATCTTCTGCTTTTGTCACCTTTATCCTTACAGTTCCGGTATCCTTTGCTGTCCATATACCGTTTGATGCAAAGTCTGTATCCTTTTCAATCAGATTTTTGCCTTCTACAACAGTGTATTTTAAATTGTCAACGGCTGCATCCGCCCTGTCGGATTTTACCACCGGAACAACTTTGTTCCCCACATAAATATCATCCGCCGGTGTATACTCTACCGTCAGCTGCTGTGGCTGTTTTTCCTCGGTGGCATTATTATCCGAATCCTGTTCATCTGGAATTTTACTGTCAGATATATCATCCGAAGCTGCGTCGTTAGATATATCATACTCTGAAGAGGGTGTATCAGCACTTACCTGTGTTGCCGGAAGCGATGTCGCACCCATTACAGAAGCTAGCATGATTGCTAGTAACCTGTTAAGTTTTTTATTAAACACTCTCATATCTCCTTTTCTATAGTATTTTTTGTAACTATTCCGTTACGATTTTATTTATATTCCCACTCTTCATTCCATTATACAAAACAATGGTCACACAACGGTCACACGGAGACAACTTTGTGAAAACTGCATAATAAAAGCGCCGAAAATTACATATTTTTTAGACAATTTTCGACGCTTTTTCGGATTATTTTTTTATAACTATTATTTATTATATTTCTTGTATATCTTTTCAAATGCAGGCATGGAGCGCTTTATCATTTCCCTGTCCACACAGTATGATATTCTCACCCAGCCCGGACAGCCGAAGCCGTCTGCTGCTACTATGAGCACATCCTCCTCCTTTGCCTTCTCACAGAATGCATTGCTGTCATCCTCGAGTGCCTTTACAAACATATAAAAGGCTCCGTCCGGCTTGAAGCAGTGATAGCCTATCCTTGTGAGTCCCTCGTACAGAAGGTCTCTGTTTTCTTTGTAGGCATTGATATCACCGGTTGCCCCCTGGCATTTTACTATCATCTTCTGGAACAGGCTTGGTGCACACACGTAACCGAGTGCTCTTCCCGCACCACAGACTGCTGCATACAGCTCTGCCTTATCGTACACCTCATCAGGCACGAGGACATATCCTATTCTCTCTCCCGGCAGCGAAAGTGACTTGCTGTATGAGTAGCATACCAGTGTGTTGTCGTAATATTTGGTCACAAACGGCACCTTGATTCCGTCGTAAACTATCTCCCTGTACGGCTCATCTGCGATAATGAATATCGGTCTTCCTATCTCCTTAGACTTTTTCTCAAGGAGGTCTGAGAGCTTTTTGATGGTCTCCTCAGAATAGACTGTGCCGGATGGGTTGTTTGGTGAATTAATTATGACACCTCTGGTGTGCGCATTGATTCTCTCCTCAAGCGCATCGAAATCTATCTGAAAATGCTCTGTGTCTGCAGGCACCTCTACAAGCCTTGCTCCTGCTGCATTCACAAATACCTTGTACTCCGGGAAATATGGCGCTATGGTAATAAACTCATCATATGCGTCGCTTGTCAATGCCCGAAAGCAGATTGACAGCGATGCCGCTGCTCCCATTGTCATATAAAGGTTGTCTGCATTAAAATGTGTGCCATGTGTGTTGTTCAAAAATTCAGCTATTGCCGCTCTCGTTTCCACGTCTCCCTGTGCTGAGGTGTAGCCGTGCAGCGCAACAGAATCATAATCTGTCACAAGCTCCTTTATTGTGTCGTTTACTATCTGCGGAGCCGGTATGCTCGGGTTTCCTATTGAGAAATCATATACATTTTCCTTACCTACAATTGCTGCTCTTTTTTTACCATACTCGAAAAGCTCCCTGATTGCTGAGCGCACGCTTCCGAGCTGGTACATGCTTTCGTTTACTACCATTTTCTTGTCTCCTTATCTCTGATGTTCTTGCATATTTACCATTATAATATCTCTGCTTATGACATACAAATTTCTTTATAAACATCTCTTTATACACATATTGTTACCATTCATGACCGTTTATCCTGATATGAATGCCTCCATCCCGGCACGCTTCGTCATCTCAATATGCTCCTTAAGCTCGCGGGCTGACATTCGCAGTGCCCCCAGGCTCATGACCGTCTGCTGCTCCAGTCCGTCCGAGGTTGCCACTGTTACCTTGTACCTGTCACGTATGCCAAACACAGTCTTTTCGATAAATGCATCGGCTGTCTCGTCCTGCTTTGTATACACAACCTCTATATTGTGGAAGGTCTCTCTCTTTCCGGCATTGCCCTTCACCTTGTACGCATCAAACACCAGCAGCAGATGACAGCCCTTATAGCCCTGGTAATCCGATAAAACATCCTTCAGCGCATCCCTCGCCGAATCAATGTTTATGCGTGAAAGCTCCTTTAAATCCTCCCATGAAAATATTATATTATATCCATCAACTATCAGGTACTCTTCCCCCGGGGATTTCTTCGGATAAATCGGATTGCCGTGCTTATCATGCTTTACGGTGCGCGGTTTACCACTTAGACCTTCATACTCATTTTTCTTTTTGCCTGACCATTTGCGCCTCTGATCCTCTGCGATATCGTTTTTGCCCATGCCAAACTCCCTGGCATAAACATCTGCAAGCTGCGCATCAAGCTCCACCGATGACATACCTGAAACAGCTTTCTCAAAGCTCGTCCTGCGGCGGTTTCCGGCAAGCGCCTGCGCATCTTCCGCTGAAAATGCATTCTGCGTGCGGGCACTCGCTGCAAGTGCCTCCTCAGACTCATCTCCGTGGTAGACATACGGCAGGTGCATATGCTCCGGGACCTCATCCCACGGCACCACGTAGCCTGAGCCGTGCGCACAAAATACCGAGCCTGTCGGATTGCGGAAATCCTCCTCGCTGTCATAGTGCATCTGCGCAATCACCTCCGCAGGATTGTGACACTCATCATAACCCCACAGCTCCAGTGTCAGGTGCCCGAGCCCCTTTGTATACGCATGCACCAGACTCACATAATCCTGCATTGTCGCAACCGGTGCCTTTCCTGTAATTGTTGCCATCTCCCTCGCAGCGGTTGTGGCAAACTGCGGGCTCCCGGCTCTTGCAAATCTCTGCTCCAGATCTGTCATTGCACGGCCGACATACTCCATCGGCACCTGTAGGATAAAGCTGTAGTATGGCTCAAGCAGCACGCTCTCTGTGGATTTAAGCCCCTGGCGGATTGCTCTGTATGTAGCCTGGCGGAAATCGCCTCCCTCCGTGTGCTTTACATGTGCTCTTCCTGTAAGAATAGTGACCTTCACATCGGTAAGCGCTGAGCCTGTGAGCACACCCCTGTGCTCCTTTTCCTCAACGTGTGTGGCTATGAGGCGCTGCCAGTTTTTGTCGAGCACATCCTCACTGCAGGTGGATGTAACCGTGATTCCGCTGCCACGCTCCGCCGGCGACAAAAGCAGATGCACCTCTGCATAGTGGCGCAACGGCTCAAAGTGTCCAACTCCCTCGACAGCCCTTGCTATCGTTTCCTTATATACAATGCTGCCCGGTCCAAACGTGACAACAACACCAAACCTGTCCTTTATGAGACGCACAAGCACCTCCATCTGCACCTGTCCCATGAGCTGCACATGGATTTCCTTAAACTCCTCCACCCACACTATGTAAAGCTGTGGGTCTTCCTCCTCAAGCTGCTTTAGCTTTTCCATAAATGCCGCCGGATTTACATCATCCGGCAGAATCATCCTATAGTTTAGTACCGGTTCAAGGATTGGCATATTGGACTGCTGCTCAAACCCGAGCCCCTGCCCCGGAAATGTCGAGCTAAGACCTGTGACAGCAACTATCTCCCCCGCCTCTGCCACATCAGCTATCTCATATTTTTCACCGGAATACTTTCTTATCTGGTCGATTTTCTCAATCAGAAGGCCTTTCGCCTCGTCACCGCCATGCGCTTTGTACTCTATTTTGTCCCTGACTCTAAGACAGCCTCCGGTAACCTTTAAAAATGTCAGCCTGCTGCCTCTGTCATCCCTGCCTATCTTGTATACGCGGGCAGAAAAATCGTCAGGATAATTTCTTTCACACATAAACCTCGAAAGTCCCTGAATCAGCGTATCCACTCTGTCAAGCTTAAGTGCCGAGCCGTAAAAGCAGGGGAACACCTCCCTTTGAGCCACCGCCTGCGCAATATGTGCATCTGTAAGCTCTCCCGATTCCATAAATTCATCTAAAAGAGGCTCGCTGCACATGGCAAGCTCCTCAAATAAATCCTGTGAAGAAAAATCCACGCAGCCATCACTCAGCTCGCTCTTTAGCTCTGCCTGCACTTTCTCCGCATCCGTGCCCTGCATATCCATCTTGTTTACAAAAATAAATGTCGGCACGTTATAGTGCTTTAAAAGTCTCCACAGTGTGCGCGTGTGCCCCTGCACTCCATCAGTTGCGCTGATTACAAGTATTGCATAGTCGAGCACCTGAAGGGTACGCTCCATCTCTGCCGAAAAATCCACATGCCCCGGTGTATCAAGCATGACTACATGCCATGTACGAGCTGTATCTGCCGTACGTGCTACATCTGCTGTACGTGCTGTATCTGCCGCATTTGTGCCACGCGAAATATCAAGCCTTGCCTGCTTTGAAAAAATGGTTATTCCACGCTCTCGCTCCTGCGCATCGTTATCCAAATATGCGTCCTGATGGTCCACGCGCCCGAGTGAGCGAATCTGCCCGGTGCTGTAAAGCATGGCCTCAGACAGGGTTGTCTTTCCCGCATCTACATGTGCGAGAATGCCTATTGTAATGTGATTGTTTGTCATTTTCTGCTCCATTTATGCCTCAATCCAAGAACAGAGACACCTGTGGATGTCTCTGTGTCAGCCTTTATATCATAATCCGTTGATTTCCTAAATTATAGCATTTTGTGGTTGGTCTGTCATCTTTTTTCTTGATTGACAAATAATTATTTCGTACTTATAATGTAATTATGGAGAATATAATTATAGAAGTGTTTTGATTTTTAGGAGGATCAATCATGAGAGATGAATACGACTTTTCCAACGCAAAACGCAATCCTTACGCAAAAAAACTAAAAAAACAAATTACAATTAATATTGATGAAAATACAATAGATTATTTTAAAGTGCAAGCTGAAAATTCGGGAATTCCTTACCAGACACTTATTAATTTATATCTATCAGATTGTGTCACACAAAAAAGAGAACTCCAGCTTTCATGGAAATAATGCGAGGATAATATGAACAAAAAAGAAGTATTGGAACTAAAACGAAGATTAAAAAAAGACCAGGCAACCTTCAGTCGTCTGGTCGGCTGCTACGTGGACTGCAACCATGAAAAAGTCTGCAAATTCGGTGGCAAATTTCTCACTCTGGAGGAGGATGAATACTACAAATATCTGGAGATTTCAAACAAGGTGCTTTCCGGCACTCTCGGAAACAACCTGCTCAATCTGCAGTTTCCGCTTGAGGAGGAAGAGGTCGGAGGCCGCCAGCAGATTCTCATGGCGCTTCGCGACAGCGAGCTTAATGATGAGACTCTGCTCGATACATACTATGATCTGGTCATCGACACCTACGATGAGGCCGGGAACTATCTGATTCTTTTGTATCTCGACAGCTACGATGTCATGACACGTACAAAGGACAACATCAACGTGGATGAGTCCGAGGAGGTGTACAAATACATGCTCTGCGCCATCTGCCCTGTCACACTTTCAAAGCCGGGCCTTGGCTATCTGGAAAAGGAGCAGCGTATCGGAGCCCGCATAAGGGACTGGGTGGTCGGTGCACCTGAGACAGGCTTTTTATTCCCTGCCTTCAACGATAGAAGCACTGACATACACTCCACTCTTTTCTATACGAAAAATACCAAGGAGCCTCACTCTGAGTTTATGACAAACGGCCTCGGCTGCGGTGTGGAGCGCACAGCTACTGAGCAGAAGATGGCTTTTCATTCAATCGTCAGAAACGTGCTAGGTGCTGAGGACGAGAGCACGGATGACAAGCTGCTTGATATCCAGCAGAATCTGTCCGAGATGGCCGATGACTACGCTGAGACTCACGATGATGACGATGATCCGTTCATTCTCGACAGCGAGGCTATGAACAAGGTGCTTAGTGACTGCCATGTCTCTGAGGAAAAGATTTCACGCATTGAAAAATCCGTCAATGAGGCCTTCGGTGACAAGCCGCCTATCGCAGCCAATGTCATTGATTCAAAGGCTCTTGCAGCTAATGAAATCCGCGTGGAAAAGCTTGCTCTTGAGAGCCAGGTCGGCGATTTAACTCTCGAGCTCAATGAAAAAAATGCACAGCTTGAGGAGAAGGATTCTGTTATACAGGAGAAAAATAATCAGATTGAGGAGCGCACCTCACAGCTTCTTGAGAAGCAGGAGGAGATTGATAATTACACTGCCCAAATTAAGACCTATGATGTGGTGCTTCATGTAAAGCCTGAGAAGGCTTCACAGATTCATGCGCAGGTCATCAATGGGGAGAAGTGTCTCGTCATTCCTATGAGGGAGAATGAGAATGCGACCATAAATGGGGTGAATACAAGTCTGTAGGGACGCATCATAGGATATCGCTTATGGGGCTTCGTTTATGAGGCTTCGCATATCTAGGCTGTGGATACCGGCCTAGCATGCAGTATATTCCTCAGAAAAATATAAAATCAGCCACGGCAGCATTTGCGGATAGTTTATTGATAGTTTGCTATGAATTGTCGCATCCACATTTTATGGAACGTCGTGGCAGTTTATATTTTTCTTCGGAACACACCGCATACTCTCCGGTAAATTTAGGGTACTTATGCGAAGCAATCTACTATGAGTTTATAAGCCATGTCCGTGGATGCAGAAATGCTCTCCCGAAGCTAACGCTTCCGAGAGGGCGTTTTTGCGCCCGGACAGGCTTTAACCATCAAGTTGCTTATCTTATTGTTATATAAAAGGGCGTATGAAAAACCTTCGTTTTTCACACGCCCTTCATAATGTTGTCACCTATGAAATAATGTCTGCTAATAATAGCACTCTGATAATACTTACCGGTTTACCAGCTCAGCACCTCATGGCCATCCTCTGTGACGAGCACCATGATTTCCCACTGGGCTGATGGAAGTCCATCGTCGGTGTATACTTCCCAGTTGTTCTTGTCATCTACGTAGATATCGGCCTTGCCCATGTTGACCATTGGCTCGATGGTAAATATCATGCCGGGTGCCATGACCATGTCGGTGCCGCGCTTGGTGTTGTAGCCTACCCACGGATCCTCGTGAAATTCAAGTCCCACTCCGTGTCCACCGATTTCACGCACTACTGTGTAACCGTTTGCAAATGCATGGTCGTGCACCGCCTGTCCCATATCTCCGAGGAAGCCCCACGGCTTTACCTCTTTGAGTCCAAGCTCCACACACTCCTTTGTGACTTCAACGAGCTTTTTCTTCTCAGGGCTTACATTTCCGATACAGTACATTCTTGATGAATCCGAAAAATATCCGTTTAAAATTGTAGAACAGTCTACGTTTATGATGTCACCATCCTTTAAGATGACGTCCTTTGAAGGAAATCCGTGACAAACCTGCTCATTTACTGATGTACATACGCTGTAAGGATAACCCTCATAGTTGAGCGGTGCAGGGATGCCACCCATGCTGGTGGTCATATCATAGACTATTTTATCAATCTCTGCTGTGTTCATACCCTCGTGGATATGCTCTCCTATGTAGTCGAGCACTGCGACATTTATCTTGGCGCTCTCCTTGATTCCCGCTATCTGGTCAGGTGTCTTAATGATTGAATGGCTCGGTATCTTATGATGTGCCTCAGCAAGCTTTTCAAGCTTCATATCAAATGCCGCATGACAGGTCTTATATTTCTTTCCGCTGCCACACCAGCAAGGGTCATTTCTTCCAATTTTTGTTGACATAAAATCTTCTTTCTAGTGATCAAGAGTAACGTTTCCCATATCGACTCTTTTCCACACTTTTTCTTTTATTTTATAGTTATTTTTCTCCAGCAGCTTCTCATATCTGCCTCCCGAGAAATCATAATCCGTTATATCGGCATTGTCAAGCCCTGCATATATTTCCTGATATTTCCGGGCTATTGCAGACTTTTCCATGGACGAATAAATATCCTTTTTTTCGACTCCAAGCTTCTTTGCACCATCTATATCAGACAAATCATACCAGAAGTCCTTCTCGGAATTTTTCAAAGCTGCTTTCTCGTCGTCAGTAAGTGTAATGCTCTCTTTTTTGGCCATCTCATAAAAAATCTCATCGTGAATGGCCATGGACATAGCTGCTTTGCGCGCTGCAACACGGACAAATTCACCGTTTGTGTGGATATTCCAATACTTGTTTGGATTATCGGAATCATACACAAGAGCCTGCTTCTCGACATTCATCTCCTCATATGCCACATAAAATGCCATATCGCGCAATGTCAGCTCTTTCCCATTCACGGTAACAGCCACGTCTTCCAGATGCTCATTGTATACAATATTCTGCTTCATATCATGATAATTATATGCATACACGCCGGCTATGACGGCCAGCACTGCAAGTATAATTGTTGTGATGTGTTTTCTTATTTTGCGCAAAGCTTTGCAACCACCTGATTTATGACCTTTCCGTCAGCCTTGCCCTTGAAATGCGGCATGACTGCCTTCATTATCTGTCCTTTGTTTCCTGTTGCGATTACATCCGAAAACTGCTCTGTGAGCTCCTTTTCTACCTCTTCTGCCGACATCATTGCAGGAGCGTACTCCTCAAAGATTGCATATCTGGTATTGTACTCATCAAGCAGATCTGTTCTTGTGGCAGGGCATGTGTCAATCTGCTCTTTCACAGACTTCATTTCCTTAAGGATGACCTTGTTGACAAGCTCCTCCGGTATATTGTCTCTGCATCCCTCATCTATTGCCGCCTTTTTGGCTGCCGATACAAGTGAGGATATAGCATCCTTTCTTACCTTGTCTCTTGCTTTCATTGCTGCAATCATGTCTTTTTGTAATTGTTCCATCTGCATGGCTTGTTCCTCCTGCTTTTCTTACTTTATTTACAGGCTTGCTAGTTCGTTTTGTGCGAATTGGTGCCGTCTATCTCTATAATACACCTTATGGTTGGAAATTGCTATTATTTATTACAATGAGTTTGTTGCCGGTTACTAACATTGGTTCGTGGCGTAAGACACGGACATGCCTCCAGATGCAAGGGGCTCTCAATGCGCTAACGCTATGCTGTCAAGAGGCTGTACGAATTATGCCTGTATGGTTTTCTATGCTCGACGAAACCGGCTTTTATGCGCCGTCCATGGCGCATAACACCTTGCCCTGCCGTCCATGGCAGGACATTTCTGTGTTCCATGTGCATAATTCTACAGACTCTAAACAGCTCCGCTAGTCGCTTATTGAGAGCCCCTTGCATCTGGAGGCATGTCCGCGTCTTACGCCCTTACTTTATTGGTAACCATTCAGCTCTTTGTGATAAAAAAAGAGCCGGTAAGTATAATAAATATACTTATCGGCTCCTAACCATCCTATACAAGACGTCGTATAGCAAGTATTGTATGACACTGTACGCTTCTGTTTGCTGTGATTCCTGCCTTTGTGGACTGTGCCTCCACTATAACACCACCACCTGCATATATAGCTACATGTCCCGGATATACCACTACGTCTCCCGGCTGTATATTATCGAAGGATACGGCCTGTCCCACAGACTTAAATGCCTGTGAATATCTCGGTGTGCTGATACCAAAATGTGCATATACCTCATGTACAAAGCCTGAACAGTCTACACCGTTTGTAAGACTGTTTCCACCCCATACATATGGATTGCCCACAAACTGCATAGCGTATGATACTACAGAGCTTCCTGAAACTCCTGTTGAAGCACCCGGGTTCTTTCCACCGCCTGCTGCATAGTCACTGGCAATACTTCCGCCCTTACCGGCTCCACCACCATCATAGCTTGGACTGCTTGATGAGCTGTTCGCTCTGGCAGCGGCTGCAGCTGCTGCCGCTGCTTCCTGCTCCTGAATGATTTTGCCCTGTGCCGTAATGATATTCTGATAATTATCTGCCTGCTGCTGTGCCTGAGCTATCTGGCTTGCATACTGCTCCTTCTGGTTTTCAAGAGCTACTATAGCCGCCTCGACATCTGCCTGCTGCTTCTCATAGTCATCCTGCATGGCTGTGAGCTCATTCATGTCGTTGTCAAGCTTAGTACCAATCTCCTTCACCTGCTCAACTGCTGCCTGATAAGAATCCATAAGAGCACGATCCGAATCATATACATCTGACACGTACTCTATACGATTGAGCATATCTGTGATACCATTTGACTCAATAATTGCTGTCCAGATATTGTCCTCAGCGCTGTTTTCATACATGAACTGTATACGCTTCTTCATGGCGTCATACTGCTCCTGCTGCTTTTCCTGAGCTGCTGCAAGATCCTTCTGATTCTGCTCTATCTCTGCCTGTTTATTTGTGATATCTTTCTGAAGCTTCTTTTGTGCTGCAAGAATCTCATCAAGCTTTGCGGATTTATTCTTTATATCATCAGCAGTAGTCTGCTGCTGATCCTTTAGACCATTAATCTCATTCTTCTTATCCTTGAGATCCTGCTCAGCCTGTGACTTCTTCTTCTCTGCATCCTTCTGCTTCTGTGTCTTGGCATATACCTTCTCAAGTCCACTGTTTATGTATCCGCTAAATGTAGTGCCCTCTACTGCCGGTCCTGTAAAAACGAGTGCCGATGTTAACACAGTACATATAGCACGTGTCCATTTCTGATTCATTTTATTCCTCCTGTAATACGACGGTCAGATTGACCTTTCCTTCCACAATTTACGTTCAATATACATTCGGATATATTATCGCACAAAATGAATCTTTTTTCCACATCTTTTTGTAAATTTACAGAATTTTCCACATTTTATATAATGATATGATTAAAAAGTCAAAAGGTATCTTGCCCCTAATTTATGATTCACATACGCGCTATTATAAGTCTATCATCAGGTTTGATGCTATCTGATGTCAGAGCATTTATTTCCATTATGTTTTCAACAGTGGTGCGGTATCTTTTTGCAATGTCCCACATTTTATCATCCTTCTGCACTATATAGCCAACCAGAGCTGCTTCCTCTTCAGTATCAGACGCTGTTTTTTCCTGCTCCACCGATATTATGACTGACACTTCATCCTGCTGCAGGGCAATAGCGTTTATGCTGACAACACCCTTAATTTCATATTCGCTGTTGTCGAGCAGATTGACCTGCACCTGGTCTACCTGCAGATTTACCTCGCAGCAGGTGTTGGCATCCATGCCGGGTATCTCAACAAACTGTTCAAACGGCACAGAGTCTGTATGCATCTCTATCGGACAGCCATCATCCTCCACAATATTCACACAGTTCACCTGCAATACACCTGACACAATAATTCCTGTGTCTGCATTTTTTATCTGTGCAATAGCGGCCTGCGTCTTTGTACCGCATATTCTTAAAATTCTCTTTTTGCTGTTTTCTCTGTACAACTGCTCCAAAATACGGCATTTTGTGTCATTTTTCATAAGAAGGCTGCATACCTTCATATTTTCAAATACAGGTTTTACCGGACATGATACGCTGTACATGTCATTGAGCACCTCTACTGTTTCCTCACTCCAGACCTTTCCATCCACCGCAAGCGCTGCCTCAATCGAAAGCTGCCTGAGCTCTCCGTCGTAATCATTTTCCGCCTCAACCTGATGCATGGCAGGCTGTGTGCGAAGCCAGGCAATATTTCCGGCATCATCACCCTCGCAGCGTATTTCATTTGAAAATCCCTCCTGCACCTCAAAGCAACAAATTTCCTGTTCTTCACTCAGATACACTATACACGCATGGCACTCGCCTGTCAGTGTAATATGGTCACGCTCGTATGTATACTCCAGATTTCTCATATCAACCAGACTTGATATGAGCTTGCATATATTCGGCTTGGTCTTTGGCAAGGTGACGACATTTTTAATTCTGACAATATCCCTTACAACACTGTCAAGCTTAAGCACCTTCATCTGCCCCATAAGCTGCTCCACGTCCTTGTCATCAATCCTTTGTGCAACCTCAAGATTTTCTTCCCTCTCTCCATAAAGCTCCACGCTTATAATACCTCTGACCGAGAGCTTTCGCGAATTGATAACCCCAACCGTAAGCTCATCAAGCCCGGTATACACACGGACCGTATCCTTCTCGCAGACTCCTTGAAGAACAAGCTTCTCCTGAAACGGTATTGCATCCTTTATATGCTCCACTCTGTTTCCGCCGATATTTTCCTCCGGCTCATCGCCTTCAAAAACTTCCTCTCTCGTATACAGCACTTCAAATTCAATGCTTCCACTTATCCAGATATTCTCGCCTGACGCTTTTATCTCGTCAATCTTTACCTGCCCGTTCTGACAAACCACTTTGGAAACATCAGGCTTGTTGTCCTTTATGACATAATCCCTGTCGAAGCCAACCTGCGACATATCCTTTACCTTTTCTATGCATTGTCTGATTTTTTGTGTAATTAATTCCATAAAAAATACCCCACTTCAAATATGTATATAAAATACATATTCAAGATGGAGTAACTTTATGCAGATGCAAATATTTAAATTCATGATCATTATAATAAAGACGTAACATCTTTACTTCATGATACTAGCAAAGCTGCATCCTTATATCTTTTGTAATCACATCAGTGTAGGTGAAAGATAAGAGCTGTGGCGGATTCTGCTCAAATTCATCATCTATCAGAACCGTAAACACACTTGGGTATGCCTGCTGAATAACACCCTCCTGGATGTCAACCTTGTTACGGCCAAGATCCTGCTGGATTTTTACCCTGTTGCCACACTGCTGGTGAATCGATGCTCTGACTTTTCTAATTTCTGTCTGTTCCATTTTAAGCCTCCTTATTGTGGGTATGCCCACTGGCACATAACTATAGTCCTCATGGTAACCAGTATTGTAACGACGGTGTCATATATATGAAATCAATCTCTGTATAAATATAAAACAGGGCAAATTAATCAACAATTATATCAATCAATATATTTGAATATATAAATATGTCACCACAATATCTAGTAACTTTACTATAGCAAAGTATCGCAGTGATAGCAATAGGGCATTAGTACCGATTGTCAGTTTTTTCGCAACTTTTAACACAATTTACGAAATTTTCACTCAAACACAACAGGCATTTCACTCAATTCCGTCTTTATTACTATATACGGATAACTCGCCTGATTGCTGACCTTCTCACCCTTATCCGGGGCTATCAGACGCGTATCAAAATACATTGCCTTATCCTTAACATAAAACTGGTTAACCGTAATACTGTAGCCACCTGTCTCCTTTGTGCCAAAGCCTTCCGCTATGTATAAATATTCATCATCCTTGTACGTCAGCTTCATCGCCTTTGCCTTGTTTTCATTTATCTGCTTTTTAAACTCCTCCGGTATTTCATCCCCGCAGATCACCGTGTACTCAACCATCCTGTCACTCTCCGTGCCTGAAATATTTGCGCGGCAGCCCGATATCACTGTCGCTGCCGATATCACAAGCACACCTGCAGCCATCACCAGAATTTTTCTCAATTTTTCTGACATTTTTTCCTCTCTTTCTTATCATATCGCTTATGATATGATATAATATCAAATATTGAACTACAATTTATATAGAGTATGAAAAAGAGAGGTCAAATATGCGTTCAGTTTTAATCGTAATATTCGTATTTTTCTATCTGCTGCTCGGTCTTCCGGTGCTCGGAGCCATGTGGATAATACACAAATTTGCCCCGGCATGGGCCGATATGGCACAGCTTCGCCTGGTACAGTGGGCTTTCCGTGTCATCATATTCCTAAGCGGAGCAGACATTGAATTTATAGGGGAGGAAAATGTGCCAAAGGACGAGGCTGTACTATATATAGGAAATCACCGTAGTTTCTTTGACATCATAATCACCTACTCCAGATGTCCACGCCTGACCGGCTACATCTCAAAGCAGAGCATCACAAAAATACCGGTGCTGGGTCTCTGGATGAAGCGCCTGCACTGCCTGTTTTTGGACCGCGATGACATCAAGCAGGGACTAAAGGTTGTGCTTGCAGCCATAGATCAGGTCAAATCCGGCATCAGCATATGTGTATTTCCTGAGGGCACACGCTGCAAAAACAAAGATGACCTGACAGATGTACAGTCTTTCAAAGAAGGTACTTTCAAGATTGCCACAAAGAGCAAATGCAAGATAGTGCCAATGGCAATCATGGGAACAAATGAAATATTCGAGGATCACCTTCCATGGGTCAAAAAGAGGCATGTGGTTATCCGCTATGGCACTCCTATTGATCCGGAAACACTCAGCAAAGAGGAACAAAAGCATCTCGGAGCTCATTGCAGAGAAGTGATTGTGGATATGCTTCATGAAATGGTATAGCTGAAAAACCGCCCAGTCGGGCGGTTTTTCATATTTCTTCTTCAAATTCCTTTAAACTATTAAATTTTTATTCTCATCAACTATTTTTTACTTCAAAACAAGCACCGAATACGCCGGCAGCTTTGCCGTTCCATCCTTATATGATGGTGCTTTCTTTGTAGTCTGAAGCATTGCAACAGCATCATTTACTCCAAGCGATGACACATCCACACTTGCTTCATCCTTTGATGGATTAAATATAAGCACTGCTTTTTCACCATTGTACTCTCTTGTGAATATACACACATTATCATTTGACAGATCCTTTTCAAAGGTATTTGTACCTCGTGCTATCTCCGGGAAAGCATTTCTTATTGATATTGTCTGCTTCACAAAGTTGTAAATAGAGTATGGATCCTCCATCTGCTTATCAAGGGTATCATATGTCTGCTCGGTTTCTTCTGCATTCTGAGGTCCCACACACATTCCCTTAGCTTTTGAATCCCCGCTCCATCTCATGGCAAGACGCTTCGTCTCATCATTGGCTGTGCCTCTCATGCCGATTTCCTCTCCATAATACAGAAAAGTATTTCCGGGCATAAGAAGATTCATGGCCTGCGCCATCTTGGTTTTCTCCTCGGCATTATCTCCGTTGTAGTATCCTGCGCTGCGTCCCATATCATGATTTGTATAAAAAGGTGCATCAATGTATGAGTCTGTATACTTCTTTATCTCACTTTCCACATCAACCAAAGCATTGCCGTATGTGCTGGCACCATGATTTGCTGCACCATTTAACACCTTTCCAATATACCCATCCTGCTGTGAAAAATCAAAGTTGAACATACTGTCAATTCCACTCTTATAGTACTTCGCATACTCTCTGTATGTAGTCCAGCCCTCACCAACCATATAAGCATCGGCCTTTTTGCTCTTCACATTGTTTACAAGCCATGTGAGGTCATCTATAGTCTCAGTCTGGTTATTATTATTGTAATAAATCACAGCATCCAGTCTAAAGCCATCTACGCCGCGGTCAAGCCAGAAGGATGTAACCTTGTCAATCTCCCCTCTTACAGCTTCGCTCTGCAGGTTAAGGTCAGGCATGCTGTCTACAAACTGTGACTCGTAATACCAATTCGTGCCCGGCAGCTGGTTGTAGCCTCCGGTATTGGTTTTGCTAAAATTATAGTAATCAACATAAGGACATTCCGAAGAATCCGGCTCTGCCCCATCAGGAAGCGACTTGATATAATCAGCAGCCGCCTTAAACCACGGATGCTCGTTTGATGTGTGATTTATTACAAAGTCAATAATCACATTTATGTTTCGCTTGTGACACTCCGTAATAAGCGCATCAAAATCATCCAGAGTACCATACTGCTTGTCAATATTCATATAATCCGTAATATCATACTTGTGGTATGAAGGAGAAGGCATAATAGGCATCATCCAGATTTCATTGCAGCCAAGTCCCTCGATATAGTCAAGCTTCTCTGTAAGTCCCTTTAAATCCCCAATGCCATCACCGTCACTGTCAAAAAAGCTGTATACGAACACCTCATAACAGGTTCTGTAATTGTCCTGAATCACATTAGGATCATTTTTCGCATTCATCTGCTCCATAGCAGAAGGCTTGTACTCCTTCTTTGCTGCCGTCTCGGTATTCTTTCCACCCGCAGCACATCCCGCAAGCATCGACACCGCCATAGCTGCCGTCAATGCCACAGCAGTCAACCTGCCCGCCAATCTATTCACAGCCCTGCCGACCATATTGCGGCCGCCTATTTTATTATTAATCATACGCACTCCTTTTCTTAACTAAATTCTGAGCAAATTTGTATCTACAAAATCACTACACATATTCGCTAAAACATACGATTCTCTTGCTTTGTCCACACTCCATTTCAATACGCACTGAACAATCGTCCACCGGATATTTTGCGACGCTGCAACGCAGCCAGCATTACTCATAAGTATGTAGTTAACTCAATTCTCACATCTTTCATAAGGTAGCAACAAACTTAGCACACGGTACCCTACGGCCGGAGGGTACACAGTGTGTTCCGAAGAAAAATATGAACTGCCACGGGGTACCATGCCCCCACAAACAAGCCACACACCTCATCTCTCCAAATCCAAGCAGCGAAGAAAGCCCGTGGCTGACTTCATATTTTCCTGAGGAATATACTGTGTGCCACACCGGCACCCCACAACCTGAAAGTGCTAAGTTTGCCACACACCCAATATAAACCAAAAGCCGCCGCACAAAAGTGCAGCGGCCTAAATAAAACCAAATTAGCCTTTGACAGCTCCTGTAAGTCCATCCACGTAGAATCTCTGCATGATGACGAAAAGTATTGAGATAGGTATTGATACAATAACTGCAGCAGCAGCCCATCTTGTGAACCATCCGTTTATAAACTCTTTCTCAAGCATGTTGTAAAGAAGAAGCGATACTGTCCAATACTTGTCGTTTGGACCAACGATAACCTTTACAAATACGAAATCGAGCCATGGAGCAAGGAATGCTGTAAGCACTGTATATACTACGATTGGCTTACTGAGTGGCAGGATTACCTTGTGAAATACCTGAAACTGTGTACATCCGTCAAGGATGGCAGCCTCTGTAAGAGACTTAGGCACAGTATCAAAGAATCCCTTTGCGATATAGAAGCCTACTCCCGATCCTGCTGAGTATATGAGGATCAGTGAAAGACGAAGTACGCTACCCTCTGTAAGTCCGATAGCCTTTAAGATAAAGTATACGGCAACCATTGACATGAAAGCCGGGAACAATCCAAGAATCATAGCCAGATTCATGAAAGGCTTACGCATCTTAAATCTCAGTCGTGACATACAATACGCAACAGAAAGTACAAATACTGTTGAAATGATACATGAGAACACTGAAATAAACAGTGTATTAAAAAATGCTCTCGGGAAGTTCAACAGTGTAGTCTCTGTGAACAGTCTCGTATAGTTGCTAAATGTAAGGCCATGTGGGAAGAAGTACTTTGTATAAGCACCACTCTCAGCTCTAAAGCTTGTCATAATAATCCAGAAAATCGGGAACAGCCATACTACAGCAAGTATTCCAAGAATGATATGAACAAGGGAATTCTTTGCTACTTTCTTAGCACGTCCGGCAGACATAGGTCTTTTTGCTTTTGCTACACTACTCATTACATGAATCCCTCCTCATCCTTGTATGATTTTGTATTTCTGTATGTAACAAGCGCTACGATAGAAAGTACAATGAATGTGAGGATACCGATAACGGCACCGATATTGTACTCCTGATTATCAATAGTCAGCTTGTACAACCACGTAACCAGAAGGTCCGTCTTTCCTGCACTGTCTCCGACAGGTGTAGGCTTTCCTGCTGATAACAGGTAGATAACGTTGAAGTTGTTGATATTTCCGGTAAACTGTGTGATGATATATGGTCCCATGATAAACATGATATATGGGAGTGTGATCTTAAAGAAGATCTGTGCTGCGTTTGCACCATCAATCTTTGCAGCCTCATAAAGCTCTGAAGGCACATTCTGTAATACACCTGTAACCTGAAGCATAGTATACGGAATACCTACCCAGCAGTTGATGAGAATAACAGAAACTCTCGCCCACATCGTATTGGTCCAGAATGGAAGCGGGTTATCTATCCAGCCCCACTCCAAAAGCAGGTTATTAACAGCACCCTGTGGCTGGAACATCTGTCTCATTACAAGGAGTGATACGAACTGCGGTACCGCAATTGAGATAACAAAGCATGTACGCCAAAAAGCCTTGCAATGTGTCTCTTTACGATTGATAACGATAGCAAGAATGAGTCCAAGGAAGTTACAAAGGAAGGTTGCAAATACAGCCCAGCAGATTGTCCATCCAAGTACTCTCCAGAATATCTTACCAAGCTTACCACCAAGTCCAAGCACCTGTCCGAATGAGGCGAAGCCTGTCCAGTCGAACAATACCAGATGATCACCCTTTACCGAATAATTTGTAAAGGCCATTGGAATCATGAACAGCAATGGTAAAACGGTAAAAACAAATATTCCCATAAGTGGGAGAAACATAAGTGTCTTATGTAGGTTTTTATCAAATAAATCCTTGACATCTTTGCCAAAAGAATTGATTTCTTTTCCAGCTTTTGAAAGGCATTCTGCCTTATATCCGCTCTTTAAATTCTCGCACCACATGTAAATAAATAATACTGTGATGGCAATTGTTATGACGCCATATAACAGTAATAATACTGACTGGTCGCCCGCAACATATTCATAAATCTGCTTCTGCTCATTAAATACCTCTTCCTGCTTTCTCCAGCCAAGTGAAGGCAGCATGGAAATGTAATAAGCACCAGCGTTAACCATATATGCTATATATGCAATCTCTATAGCAAGAAAAATCAGACCTTTTACGATCTGCTTATGAGCTATATTGGCAAGACCCATTACAAGTGCCGATAGCTTAACTGTAGCTCCGCCTTTTGTTAGGGCATTGCCAACAGTATACGGAGTAGCAAATTCCGAAACTTTTTTCTTTTTGTTTGCTCCTATCATACTTTTCCTCCTGGCATGCATTATATATGCCAATCCTTTAAACTAATTTATTCCAAGATCCCGGCTACCCGGAACCTTGGAATCATAATCTGATCTACTTAATTATTTAAGAGAATCATTAAGCTGAGTATTGAAGTCCTCTGTCTTCTGAGCTGCATTGTCCTTTGTAATCTGGCCTTCTGCACCGTTCTGGAAAGCATCACCGAATGGTGTAGCTGCATCCCAGTAACCTGACATATCAATGATAGGCTGTGCTACTGAACAATCAGTTGAAACCTTAGCCATAGCTGCTGCTACAGGATCAGCTGCGATTTCCTCGTTTGTTGCAAGATTTTTGTTTACAGGAGCCTGTGCTCTTAACTTGAAGTGAGCAAGCTGTGCATCCTCACTTCCAAGGAATGCTGCAAGCTTAACTGCTACTTCCTGGTTCTTGCAGTTAGGGTTAACACCGATAGCCTTAGATCCTAAGAATGCCTTTAACTGGCAGTCTTTTCCACCAATATTGATTGTAGGAAGAGCTGCAACACCAACGTTCTCCTCACCAAGTGCCTCTTTAACTTTGTCATAGTTCCAGTTACCATTGAAGTAAGCGTTGATAGAACCATCTTTAAGTCCAGCAAGACCAAGTGATCCCTCATTGTTATCCATTACAAAGTTTGGATTTGCAAATAAATCTACGATGTAGTTTGTAACTGCTGTACCCTTATCTCCACCGAAGTCATATCCGGCAGCCTTGTCTGTTCCATCTCCAAAGATTGTACATCCGTTTGCTGCATAGAATGCATTGAGATACCAGCCATTATCAAATGGGAATGAAACCTTACCCTTTGTAAGCATTGTATCAAGGCTCTTTACATCATCCTCAGAGAAGACTCTCTTGTCATAGTACATGAACCATGTGTTTGATGTATAAGGAACTGCGTAGATGTCTCCATCATATGTAACTGTTGCAGCCATAGCCTCTGAGTTAGATGACTTAACATACTCTGCTGTATCTCCGCCTAACTTGGCAATAGCATCTGCCTTAATTAATGGCTCAAGCTGATCGTTTGCAAACATGTAAACATCAGCTGCTGCCTTAGGATCCTTTGTAACAACATCCTTTGCGTCTGACTCAGATGATGTAACATACTTGAACTCGATGTTGAAATCAGGATTTGCCTTAGCGAATGCCTCGCACTCTGTCTTAAGCCAAGCGCCCTGTGCATCGTCTAAATCCTCTGCAGGTCCCATTACTGTAATGGTCTCCTTACCGCCGTCCTTCTTGTCGGCTTTCTCTGTTCCATTTCCTCCGTTGTCGCTTCCGCATCCAGCAAACATTGTTGCTACCATAGAAGCGCAAAGTAAAGATGCTAATACTTTCTTCTTCATATCTTCCTCTCCTTTTTGAATATAAAATGTAAAAAAGTATATATATAAATTGCCGTGCAACTTATATCAAATTAATTATCTGCGGTAAACCACCGCAATGTTTCTAATCCAGGCTATCTTTTCGTTGTCCAGTCTGTGTGGCTTACTTGTCATGCGCCATCTCCAGTTATGTCCGACTGTCGAAGGATAATTCATCCTCGCCTCATTTCCAAGCTCTAATATATCCTGCATCTGGACTATCGCCAGCTCTGCGGTGCTGTGGTACAGCTCCCTGATAAGAGCATTTGGAACCTGTGATTTATTTTCAATATTCAGATACTCATACAGATAAGCAAGCTCATAATCTGTCTTTTCGCCGAAAGAACCAACTATTGTCTCATTGTCATGTGTACCAATATATGCAACTACATGTGAATCAGTGTAATTGTGTGGCAGATACTCATTGGACGGATCGCCGTCAAAAGCGAACATCATAACCTTTGTTCCCATCCAGCCCGACTTCGCAAGGAGCTTTTTCACTCCCGGCAAAAGGCTCGCTGACGTATAATCATCAGCCACTACATTAACACCCTCAAGCTCTTCGTTGATTGCATTGACAAGCCTGCGTCCCGGTCCCTTGAACCATTTCCCGGATAGGCTCTTGTCCTGTCCGTACGGTACCGCATATGCTTTCACAATTCCTGCGAAATGATCAATCCTGACAATATCAAAAAGTTCTCTGCATACACGCATTCGCTTTCTCCACCATGAGAAGTTGTCCTCCTTCATGGCATCCCAGTCATACATCGGATTGCCCCACACCTGTCCGCTCTCTGAATACTTATCAGGACCGGCAGCTGCAACATACTCTGGTGTATCGTTTGCGCTCATCATAAAGAGTTGTCTCTCTGCCCACACATCCACACTGTCATATCCTACATAGAATGAGATATCACCTATTATGTAGACACCTTTTGAGTTAGCATAATTTTTTAAATCCTCCCATTGCTCGAAGAATTTATATTGACAGAACTTCCAAAAAGTAATTGTATTATAATTCTTTTTTTGGTACTTTTCAAGCGCAACCGTTTGCGGGTTTCTATACTCGCTTGGCCACTCGCTCCAATTTTTGTATAAATTGTCGGTTTTCAGTGCCATAAATAATGCATATTGTTCAAGCCACTCCGACTGTTTTTTTACAAAATCCTGAAACTCTTGTGCATTTGTATCAAATCTTTCAAACGCTTTTTGTAAAATCTTGCATCTGTTCTGATGCAATGCTGCATAATCAATTTCTGATTCGTCTGTGCCCCAGTTATACCCCAGGATCTCTTCCTTCTCTAACAACCCCTCATCTACCAGCTTATCTAAATCGATGAAATAGATATTGCCCGCACAGCCTGATGATGGCTGATATGGACTATCGCCAAATATGGTGGGGCCTACCGGAAGAACCTGCCAGTACTTCTGTTTCAAATCACCAAGGAGATCAACAAAATTGTAAGCCTCTCTCCCAAGAGTACCTATACCATATGGTGACGGCAGACTCGAGATTGAAAGAAGTATTCCGGAGCCTCTGAGATTTTCTCTGGCCTCCAAATTACCATTCCTCTTTCCTAAAATTTTCTGTTTTTTTCGTATCTGAGATTATTTTATTTCCTATTGTCGGATTTGTCAATCTTTTTAGTGGTTTCAAACTCATTTTTGCCATTTTTCACGTAATTTACATTCATTTTTTGGTAGTTATTACCACAGTTTCAAAGATATTTTTCGAAAAATTTATTACAGAAAATATTGCCTATTTCTGATAGTAAATGTATAATTTAATTATCACATAAGAAAGGACAAATACTATGGCTACTATTAAGGATATTGCCGCCCGGCTGGGTGTGTCAATCAGCACTGTTTCAAAAGGATTAAATGGCGCCAGCGATATAAGTGAGGAGCTTCGTCAGACAGTTTTAGACACTGCTGTCGAAATGGGCTACAGTACAAAGCGCTCCAGAAAGGTAGAAAACCGCAAGCTGGCTCTGTTTATTGAAAATATGAACTACGAGTCTATCGATGAGTTCGGATATGATGTAGTGCTTGGCTTCAAACAGAATGCTTTTAAGCACAAATGGGACGTGGACATCATCCCTGTCACACCTCAGCTTCAGGCAGAAGAAAAATATGATACATATATATTAAAGAATGGCTATTGTGGCGCATTTCTGGTAGGTTTTGCTCTTCACGATGAATGGATGCAGCAGCTCAAAAATACTACAATGCCTACCGTTTTGTTTGATAACTATATAGAAAACAATCCCAATGTAGCCTATGTAGGCACCGACAGCTACGAGGGCATTGACATGGCTGTAAAGCATCTGCACAATCTGGGCCATAAAAAGATTGCCTTTATCAATGGTTCTCTTTTTTCCCTGGTTTCGGATCAGCGTCAGGAAGCCTTTGAAAACTCTATGCGCAATGCCGGTCTTGAAATCTACCCGGAGCTCATGGGACACGGCTACTATATTCCTGAAACCGCACAGTATTACGTTTCAAATTTTATTGCAGCAGGTGCCACCGCTATCCTCTGCGGAAGCGACACTATAGCAAAGGGTGTTATCTCCGAGTGCCAGCTGCACGGCTTCAATGTGCCAAATGATATAAGTGTGGTCGGCTTTGACGATGTCAAGTTTGCCGCAGCCCTTACCCCTCCTCTTACCACTGTCAGACAGGAGTGTAATGATCTGGGCCGCTGTGCATATATTATATTGAATTCGCTCATTCACCATATTCCAATCAGCCGCACACAGCTACGTCCAAGGCTGATTGAAAGAGAATCTACTGCACGAGTTTCCACCGCACATGCTGCTGAGGAATAGCCTGCATATACACCACCTTCCAAAGGAGGCAAAATTGTTCAAACGCAAACATGTAACCACTTTAATTACATATTCGCTGGTATTTTTCAGTGCAATCTCCATGACAGCCTGTTCTTTTTCGGATGTCTCTTATCTATTCAAGAGTCCCGCACAAAAGCAGGCTATTCTGCACAAATCACCTGCGTTTTGGGAGGATGCCACAAGTGTTAAAGGAAGCAGCAACCTGTCTATCCTGCACAATGTCGCCTTTGAGGGGCAGCCGTACAATGATACAAGACAGTTTGGTGATAACATCCTTATGGTAGGACAGGGCAGCTACAATAATTCCATCATAGAGACCGATGATCAATCTGTTCAGTATTCATTTGATGTATATAATCCCTGGTCCAATGAAATCACGGCAAGCCTCACTCACGACAAAACCGACTGTGATGACTACATGATAAAAGGTGACCGACTCTGGCTCATCAATTCCGATGCCGGCAGGGCAACAATCTATGATAAAGATTTAAAGGAGATAAAAACCTGCAAATATAATCCTGATGACTATGATGGCAATTACGATACATCAGATTCTGCTGGTGGCGATGTGCCGAATCCCGGCAATTATTATGATGCCTCACAGATTGCTACCTCCGCTGACGGAAAATACGCTCTCGTGTCAGGTGTCACACCCGATACCTACAAATATGTAGTCTCTGATATAAGGCTTGACGATAACACAGTGCTTTCAACCTACGAAGGACAAAGTTTTTCCATGTCATGTGTCGACTCAAAGGGCTTTGTAATCGAGGCAGATACGGCCAACAATATTTGGAACTATCATTCATCCGATGGAGAAAACAGCTTTTTTTCACTGCCGGATGTGGTGGATGTGACTCTGGCAGAGGATGGTGACATGCTCATACGATGCCAGGATTTATCCTCTGACAACATCATCAGTTACTATAAATATTCACCCGCTACCGGTGTCAGTTCATCCTTTTCATACAACCTGGCAACACGAAGCACAGGCAAAATGTCCGACAGCTCATCCGACTCTGCGGCAGCCGATACCAAGACCTATTGTTCTGCCAACTCGGTATATCTGCCTGATGCAAACTGTGTGATGATGCTTTTGTACACAGCGCAGTGCAACCCGGAAATTCTCATCTGGTCACTCGACAAGGGCAAGAATGACAGCAAAGCCGAAATCACGTCATACAATGACTGTGATACACTGCTGCAGGCCTTGCGCGACGATGGCTCATATGTATCCCCATATTCTGCCATAGACCCCGCTGACAGTACCGATGAAAATCAGGAGGCTATGGAAGAGGCCGGGAAGGATTCCGACTACAATACATACGGAGACGAGGTCACTCTGATCCCCGACACCGCGTCATATGACTGGGGTGATTTATCCGACATAAATGCACGTATCACAGCGCTTGAACAGAAATACGGCTTTTCCATATTTTTCGGGCCTGAGGTACCAAAGAGAATTGATTACTACGATATCCATCGATTCAAGAATAAGGATAAGCTGTCAGTCGCTTTGGATTCGCTTGAGGAAATACTTGACTGTTTCCCTGATGACTTTTTCACACAGCTGTGTTATGGCGATATAAGAGGCATGCGAATCTATCTGTGCGGTGACATTTCGTCAAGCCACTCAGATATGATAAATGAGCCAAGTGGCTTTATAAATGTAATAAACAACCACAATGTGATGGTTCTAAACTGCAACTACAGCTGGGATTTCAGCTACACCGTTGGCCATGAGATTTCCCACCTGATTGACCAGAGGCTTACATTCATACACACCTATGATGACAAGAGCGAGTTTTCCGAGGAGAAATGGAACAGCTTTAATCCTGACAGCTTCTCCTATGATGACAGCTACGCAAACTACAATCCGGATGATCCATCGAGCCACATATCCGGGTATTTCATTGATTCCTACGGCATGACCTTTGCAACAGAGGACCGCTCTGAAATATTCGGAACCGCGATAGACGATTATATTAACAGCATCTATGATGATGCAAGATTCACAGATGATTCGCCGATACGAAACAAGCTGGACTACTACAACAGATGTATCCGTGATGGCTTTGATACAAAGGACTGGCCTAATACGATGGCATGGGAGTCTGTGCTTACCGCCACCGGGGCACAGGCCGATTAAATGATAATTTCAGAATAACACAAAAACCTCAAGTCATACGACTTGAGGTTTTTTAATGGGCAGAGATGGATTCGAACCATCGAAGCAAGTTGCAGCAGATTTACAGTCTGTCCCCTTTGGCCACTCGGGAATCTGCCCATTCTTGTCAGCACAAATGTCCTGACAAGGATTGATTATAACATATCATTTTTCATTGTGCAAGATAAGATTTTATATTTTTTACACTTTATATTTCAACACCGCAGCCGAATGTGGCAGCAGCGTGACGGTGATCCTTCCATCTTCCACTTCATATTCTTTCGGCATGAGCGAATAGCCAGCCTCCGTGGTGATGATCAGACGCTCCATCTTACAATTTTTTGGAATACCGATACTCCATACTTCCTTTGTGATCTCCTTCTTCTCATCGCTATTATTCAGGATCACAACAAATTGCTGTGTCCGGTTAAACCTGCCGTAACACAATATGTCCTTTTCTCCTTGCAAAAGCTTTAAGGAACCGGTGCGTAAGGCTTCATTTTCCTTATGAATGCGGATCATATCCCGGTGAAAATCCACAAGCACCACATCTTCTTTTCCCCATGGATAGGTTCGGCGGTTATCAGGATCGGTGAATCCACACACGCCTGCCTCATCCCCATAATAAACCGTCGGTGCGCCCGGCCATGTCATCTGAACAACAACTGCTTCCCGGAAAATCCCAAAGTTGACGCCATACTCTGCGGCTTCCGATCCATGGGTTTCCACACGTCCCACGGTTCCGTTGGTCCTCGTAAGAAATCTCGAATGATCGTGGTTGGACAATTCATTCATCGCACACTGCAACTGGGATGTCTGGAAACTTGCCATAAAGTGGCGCATAGCTCCCTCAAAATCATCCACCTTTCCCTTTTTCTCCGGGATATACTCGTCACTGTGTTTTTCCATTCCTGTCAGAAACCATGTCAAAGGTTCCATAAAGGCATCGTAATTCATGACTGTATCCCACTGGTCACCTTTTTCTAACCAGTCTTTCGGGTCGCCATAATGCTCCGCCAGAATAAGTGCTTCCGGGTTGGCTGTCTTAACTGCTTTTCGAAAATCTCTCCAAAATTTATGATTGAACTCTGAAGAATGACCTAAATCCGCCGCAACATCCAGACGCCAGCCATCTACATAATATGGTGCTGACACCCATTTTGCCGCGATGCCAAGAATGTAATCGTACAACTCTTTCGAGCCTTCATAATTTAATTTTGGCAGCGTGTCATAATC
>ENA-OZBH01000044-OZBH01000044.1-human-gut-metagenome-genome-assembly--contig:-NODE-44-length-99746-cov-11.067178_pt1 | contig 99746 bp, 84 predicted proteins | sample MGYA00243978_ERZ653518 | MGnify/ENA primary metagenome ERZ653518 (study PRJEB26926, sample SAMN06164923) | human gut metagenome | biome: ENVO:00009003; feature: ENVO:2100002; material: ENVO:00002003... | reverse complement strand
CGAGATTACTACGCGTCTCGTGGGCTCGGAGATGTGTATAAGAGACAGGTAATGATGCATTAAAAGCTTCAATTCAATCATCAATTCAGTTGATAAAAAACAGCCTTACAAATAATAAGTATGATGTTGAATCTGTAGTTGATGATACCGAATATGATCTGTTAAGAAAGAAAAATAATATATATTCTCTTTCAAAAGAAACAAGAGTTATCAATTTGCAAAATCAAATAGTTCCTTATTGCTATACTGCAGATCGTTTATTGGAAACTCAGTTAAGTTTGGATAAGATAGTTAATACTATTGTAGATTATCCTTACAGCATTTTATCACTTCAACTAACACCGATTTTACTTTCAGATGAAGAAAAAACAACGGTAGAACAAATGGGGCAAGTGCTTAATTCGCTTTCTCAGGGAATTATGGAAATGGGTAATATTAGTATTTCTGCTGCACAAAAACCAGCAGAAAATTATAAATATTATGCCGAATTGAAGGATGGCCCTTTATTTAGATACTCAATTAATGTTTTTTCTGATGATGTTGGTACTTCAAATATTTCATCAAGAGTTTTTGGCCAATTGGTCAGTGTTACGGAAGAAAAGAACTACTTAACACAAAATAGAATTGACAATTTATCATTTGATAATGAACAAAGCTATTTTTTGCTTCCGTGGTTAATTAATCAGAAGTTAGATGAAATAAATTCGAAAAGTTCTATTTGGAGTATCGGGGTATTTTCTAAGATTCGCAGATTTCCTTATATTGTTACCGATGAGGAGGCATCTGAATTTTTTAGATTGCCGATAGGTGATGAAAATGTTTCTGCCGGCCTTAATGTAAATGAAGCCGTTAAAACCGCAAAAACTTATGCGGATAATATTATTAACGGTGGCGATATAGAAGTCGGTAAGCTTCGTTCGTCATCAAAAGGCGATACAATCGGCTTCAACCTTAAAGACCTTGCAAAACATATGCTGGTTGTAGGTACTCCGGGTTCGGGTAAAACCACGTTTTCCGTAGGCATGTTAGATAGGCTTTGGAAAGAACATCATATACCGTTTTTAGTAATTGAGCCTGCAAAAAATGAATACAGAGCTTTAGTTCAAAGCATTCCGGATTTACAGGTGTTTACACCGGGAAAGAATTTCATTTCCCCCTTTGTATATAACCCGTTTGTGCCACCGAAGAATGTTAAACTTGAAACTTATAAATCAACATTAAAAACGGCCTTTGCAGCAGGTGTTTCAATGACAACTCCGCTTGATAAAATTTTTGAAGAGGCAATTAATAACTGTTATTCAGATTTCAGATGGCTTGATACATATACCACGGATAACAAAGGAAAAATTTTTAATATAACTGACTTTATTAAATGCTTTCAGCAAACATTTGATGAAATAGGCTATACAGGCGATGCTAAAAACATAGGCAGGGCAGGCGTTGTTAGACTTAACAGCCTTGTGAATTTGTTTGATAATTATTATTCGATACCTATTGAAGATTTGTTGTCAAAGCCCACGATAATTGAATTGGCGGCAATAGAAAATGCTGAGCAAAAAGCGCTGATTATTTCATTGTTGTTACTCTCAGTTTTATCTTATGTTAATGCTAATTATGTTGGCGAAGGCGGATTGAAAAATATAATTCTCCTTGAAGAAGCACACGTGCTTTTGGATTCTAATATGAATTCGGGTCAAGGTGAAGCTAATCCGAGTTCAATTGCTCAGGGGTTAATAAAGAGAATGCTTGCAGAGATTCGTTCATATGGTGTCGGATTGGTTATTGCGGATCAATCGCCTAGAAAAGTGGGGACTGATGTAGTAGCTTTAACAGACATGAAGGTTATATTCAGGCTTGTAGAAGCGGCAGATAAACAAATTATTGCTGATAGTTCTAATATGTCTGATGCTATGATTCAGCGTATGTCAAAGCTAAAACCGGGTGAAGCATTCTTGTTTTTTAATAAGCTTGATGAGCCGGAGGAGGTTATTACTCCTGATTATCGCTTGGAAAATAATATCAGCATTTCTCTTTCGGATGAAGGAATAAAAAGCCTCTCGACATATTGGAAAAATAGGCCGGAAATGCTTAAGCCATATCCTGAATGTAATGTGATTCATTATTGTAAGCAAACTTGTGATTATTCGCAAAGAATTCTTGCCAGAGAAATAGCAAGAAGAATATATGTAAAAAATTTCAAACCTGACTCAACAGATTTTGAATTAGTTAAAAAAGTATTCTCAAGAATAAGTTTGCTTATTAAAAATGAGCTTAACGACGAACCGTATACACGGGAATTATTATCCTGTGTAAAGGTGCATTTATGGAGAAAAATTAAGTATTCAACAAAAATTAAAATTAACGAAAAACTCATTGAAAATTCATTGAGAAAATAGAGGTGATCATATGTGCGATGACTTAGGAACGGAATTTTCTTCAGATATCGATACAAGTAATACCGGAGATTTTTCCGATGGCCTTGACACTGCCTCGGATGCTTCTTTTTCAGATGAAATAGAAGACATACCTGAAGATGACTTTTCAGACGATATGGTTGATGTGTCCGACGATCTCCCAGAAAATGATTTTGAGGACGATATGCAAGACGTATCGGATGACATTCCTGAAGATGAAATCGTTGACGATATGCAAGACGTATCAGACGATATTCCCGAGGACGATTTCGAAGACGATATGGTTGATGTGTCCGACGATATTCCTGAAGATGAAATCGTTGATGATATGCAAGACATATTAGACGATATTCCCGAGGACGAAACAGCTGACGATATGCAAGATGTATCGGACGATATTCCCGAGGATGAAATCGTTGACGATATGAAAGATGTATCGGACGATATTCCAGAGAACGAAACAGCTGACGATATGGAAGATATATCAGACGATGTTCCCGATAATATTATGACAGATAATTCCAATAATATTTTAGGTAACAAATTTTCAAATGATACATCTTTAGCCTCTATGAGTGATCAAGAATTAGGCAACTTTACAGATTGGGAAAATGCTTATGCATCAGAAATTGATAATATTAGAAATGATCCAACTTTGTCTGATTTGGAAAAATCTGCTTTACTTGAATCATCATACAATGAATTCGTTGAATCAAACGGAATAAATAATTATAGTGATGCTGATATAGAAGATGGTGGACCGGTTAAGGTTTTAACTTACAAATCTAACCGATATTATAATGACGGTGGAAGTGTCGATTTAAGTAATGATTTCGCAACTGATACGGCACCACGAAGTTCATTGGATTCTGACGAATATACAGAAATTGTAGATGCATTAGACAATATGAATGTTGAATATCGACCGATAGCCGAAGCTGATATAAATCGAACGGAACAAGATATAATTGACAGAATAAGTGGTGGTGATGAAACTGAGGGGTCTTGTTCTTCTTTGGCACTTGCTTATGCCGGAAATAAGGGTGGATATGACGTTCTTGATTACAGAGACGGAAACAGTAGAGAATACTTCGCAACTCGCTCATCTATTGAAGATATTGCCCATATTCCAGGTGTTGAATCTTTTGTTTTAAATGGAACAAACGACTTTGAAAGTGTTAGCCAGCTTCTATCCGGTGTTAAAGATGGTGAAGAATATTATCTCGCATCAGGTCAACATGCGGCTATTATTCGACATAATAATAATCAGTTTGAATATTTAGAATTACAGCATCAATCCGATGGAAACGGTTGGCATAGTTTAAACAATGACATATTGAAATGCAGATTCGGATGCGAATCAGATCGTTTAATACCAAGTAAAAGCTATATGATGAATGTAAGTTCATTGTCTAAAAATAATGAATTTAAAAATATTCTTGGTTATATAAATACTGCAGAACAAGATCAAATGAAAGGAACAAAAGGTTATGTTAGATGATTTAATGGAATTCATATGGATAGAAAATCCAGAAAAACTTGGTGAAAGGCTCTTTACTTTTGATGGAATAACAATTTTTAATTTGTTTAAGGATTATCCGTACAAACTAACACCTGAGCAAAAAGAAATATTTGATAAAAAGAATCCTTATTGGGCGGAATTCTTTAAAGATAGAATTTATGAGAAAAAATAACGGAGGATTAATTATGGGATTATTCAACAACAAAAATCCTAATGAAGCCGCTTATGTTGGCGGCAAAAAGCATTTTACAGATGTAATCAAAAATTCAGGACCAGGTGAACTTTTGCTATGGAGACAGCCTGAGGAGGATTTTAATACAAATTCAACTCTTATTGTAATGCCGGGCGAAGAAGCAATCTTTATTAACGGAGGAAATATAGAGCAAGTTTTTACCAGTGGTACATATAAACTCAACACAAACAATTATCCTTTTATTAGTAGATTACGAAACGCTTTTTCAGGTGGAATTTCTACTTTTAATTGTGTTGTATATTTTGTCAGAAAAGCTGCTTCAATGGAAATCTATTGGGGAACAGATTCTCCGATTCAGGTTCGTGATCCTATTTTTCAAATTGCTTGTGATGTACAGGCTCGTGGTTCATATAAGGTTTCAATCGAAGACTCTGCAAAGTTTTTGACCTTAATGATTGGCAATAATGTTTTTTTGACAACGCAGGCTGAATTAACAAACTTTTTTAGAAGTCAATTCTTAATGCATATCAAATCAAATCTTGCCAAAGCAATAAAAAACAGCGGTGAAGAATTAATTGGAATCAATGCACAACAGGAAGCAATTGCAAATGAATTGTCAAAAATCATCTCAGGTATTTTTGATGAATATGGAATATATCTGCAAGTTTTTACAATTGAGTCGATTGATGTTGTAGATAACGAAAATAGACAAAAACTTGAAGATGCAATTTCATCAAAAGGAGTTATGGGAATTCTTGGTGATAATTGGGAAAGACAAAAACAATTTGAATTGATGAAAGATGTTGCCAATAATCCTACTAATCTTGCCGGAATGGGAGCAGGAATCGGAGCAGGAATCGGAATGGGAGGAGCATTCAGTTCAATGACAAACGGAATGTTTAATAATTCAAGCGGATTTAGCCAAGGATCAAATGTTGATAATCCTCTTGACAGAATTAATCAAAATAATACCCAACATACCAATACAACACAACAGCAATCAGATGAAACATCTCAGTCTGATCCGGTAGAGACATTAAAAAAACTTAAGCAAATGCTTGAATTAGATCTGATTACGCAGGAAGTGTATAATGAAAAATTGACTGAAATAATGTCAAAAATGTAGGTGGTTGATTATGAAAAGCAATATATATAAAATTATTTCGGGAATATTGTTTCCAGTTGCTTTTGTATCCTTGTTTTTTGTGATAGGAGGAACTGAACACGGAACCACATGTTGGATTGGGTTTGCTTCTATAATACTTTCATATGTAATATTGATAGCCGTCCCGTTATTCATACCAAATTCACAAAGTTCATATCTTTTTGGCACAACAAGCGGAACTGTTACAGGAATATTTTTTTCCGTGCAAGTTGTAATCGGTTTGATTTTTGTGATTTGCGATTTTGATAAATGGAAAATTGCTTTGATTATTGAAATGGTTTTATTTGTGATAATGATATTTTTTACACTTCAGCTATTTCAAATAGACGAAGCAACTGCAAAAAAAGAAGTAAAGCATTCACAAGAAGTTTATTCGGTGAAAAACTTGTCGCTTAAAGCAAAGATGATTTTTAACAGTACAACTGATATTGAAATTAAAAAGTATGTAAAAAGTGTGTGTAATGAATTAAATTCTTGCCCGACTTCAAGCAACTTTCAAGTAATGGCAATTGATGATTCAATAGGCTTTAGTTTGGATGCGCTTAGCCAATCGGTTATGTCTGGTGATATAAACAGTGTTAAGGCATCTGCTTCGTCGGTGATTGCATTAATAAGAAAACGGAAGTTATTGTCAAAATAAGGAGAAAATATTATGTATAAAATGTGTGGTAAATGTGGATTCTTTTATGATGACGTAGAGAATCCTCAATGTCCTCAATGTGGTGAAGCAAGTGATGTGAAAACTACAATCGGAAATCAGCCTACAGATATCAATGAGGATTATAGTGCAAAATGCCCAAATTGTGGAAATGTACAATCCAAAGATATTCATAGATGTTTAAAATGTTCTAAAATCATAGATGACGAAAAGCAAGAAATTTCAGAGCCATTTAAAGGCAATAATGACAATACTGATATTGAGTTGCCTCCTTATAGCGGAGCGGATGATATTTCTTCTTCAAAAAAAGAATTCACAGAGCATTCAAATAATAACGCTTCAACTGTTAATTCTAATAATGATAATCATAACAGCATTTTGAACGATTACAGAAAAGTTGCGGCAATTGTTTTAAGTGTTATTTTTGTATTGATAATCGTTGTTATCGTTATTGTAGCAAAATCTAATGGGCCGATAAAAATAAATTTAAATGATTATATAAGTAATAATATTTGCACAGATCAAAATATTCAAACTGATATTGATTACGATGATGAATATGATCAACGTAGTGAGGTGGCATTGTATTATTCAAATTATACGGAAGGTCCTGGATTGCGTATATATGGATACAATCAATATGCTTCATTAGAAACAAGTGATTTGAAAAATATTATAGATTGGGATTCTCTTAAAAGAGATATTGATGAACAATTAAGTCATAAGAGAAAGTATGAAAAAAGATATTTAGACTTTTATGATTTCTTTGATGTAGATTCATTTGACTTTTCAGTTGATAATAGTGACAATATAAGTAATGGCGACTCAGTATGTGTTACTGTTAATACTAAAGAAAATTATATGTTTAATAATGTTACTATTGAACTTTCAGGCTGTTCGTATACATATGAAATTGATGGATTAAAAACAGTGAAGGCTTTTGATCCGTTTGATTATGTAACATTTATTCATGATAATGCAAATGGATATGCAAGTGCCGGATGCCGAGTAAATGAGGATCTAAATGAAAATATAGAAGAATTGGATGGCTTTAAAGTTACATACTATAGTGAAGATACAATCGCTATTGAAAAAGATGATTATATTATTGCAAAAATTAAGTTTTATTTTGACGATGATACAAATTCATATCATAATTATAAAAACGGCGAAACAGTAACTATGTATTGTTCATGCTCAAATTATAACTTGACGGATGAGTATGATATTTATATAGGGGTATCTCAAAAAGAATATACATTCAGCAATTTAGGCGAATATGCAACAAAGTCATCAACTATTTCTGAGGAAGAACTTAGTAAATTTGCTGATTATGCAAAGAGTTTGATTAATAAAAAATATGGCGATTATGACTATTATTCCGATTTCAAATTAAATTCTGCCTATATAACTGATCTAAAAGATAGAACAAAATATATTTCTTGTCATAATAATCTTTGCTTGATATATTCATATACATACGAGACTTGGGATGACAAAAAAGAAACAAAATATTTATATGTTATGTTTAGTGATTTGATAATATCAAGTTCAGGTGAAATTGAATTTACTCCTGAGGATTATTATGATAGAATAAATAATGATTATGACAGCGTTGATGGGATATTATCATATTGCTTTGGAGATAGTTATAATGTAGTTAAAATATGAGATTAGTTACAAATATTTAGAGGATTAGTATTTTTTGCATTTTCCATACTCAACAATAAAAAAACTTAAACAAAAAAGCAATCCGGCAATTAATACCGGATTGCTTTTTTAATGGTTACGGTGGTGTGCCAATTCCACATTTCTTTTGACCCAAAGGGTGCTTAGCAGCACAATCTTTACTTCCAAACCACCTTTATTGTATCTTTATTATAGCAGAATTATTCCTTGTTGTTATTTTTCTTCAAACGCTTCAAGGTCTTTGTACCTAATTGATAAGAAGTGATAATTGAATTCTTTTTATCATTGCCTTCGATTTCAAGCGATAACCTTATGACAATATTTAAGTGCGTTACCTCAATATATTTTATGTAAAAAACCGTGTTTTGATTCTTTGAGTCCCTTAAAATAACATCAGGAATATTTACTACATCATAAACGCATTTATGAAATAAGTTGTAATCTTGGGCATGTTTTTCTTTGATATGCTCATCTCGTTCGTCAGTTAAAATCAGTTCATTTGTTGCAAGCTTACCAAATTCTATTTCAAGGGATTCTGTATTCAGTTTTCCGATAAATTGATATTTGCTAAACTCCATGTTTCTACATCTTTTTTCGTATTTATCATACATTAGATTCAATTACAATAAATTTCATATTACGCATTGTGTAAGGGATAAAGGTTAATTGCATTGAGAAATGTGTTATTATGTTTTTGACCATTTATTGACCACTTACGAACGGAAAGCGGGATAAAAACACAGCGCTAAATTAAAAAACAGTCATTTCAAGGTATAAAAGAAATGGCTGTTTTTCGTTGCTTTGGGAGTATTTTATATTTTTTCATCTGTTTCGTAATCAGCAGGTCGCCGGTTCAAGTCCGGCCAGTAGCTCCAAGGGCAGAGATAATCTCTGCCTTTTATTTTTTCTTTTTCTGAAACGCATTTCAAAATTCAATTCGCAACAAAAAATTTCACTCAGTTACGGAGTGAGATTTTGTTCGTTTATTCGACTTTTAGTCTAAGGCTATCTGTTGTCTTTTTTTATTTTCTATAAGAACATTTTCACTATAAAGCAGAATTTATTAATTTGGAATGATTTTATATTTCATATGTCTTGATTTAAAATAACAATATCCGTTTGTAATCTGTTCTGCAGTCATATTATCATCGTCAACAAGGTATACGAATCCGTCTTGTAGGATTACAGTTGAACCATACCAACAAGGATCGTTGTATTTAGGATTTCTGCTTGAGGTATCATAATCCAAATCACCCCAGAACCATGCTTCTATTTGACATCCCCACACTCCGTCAAATATAAGATGCAATGTACCATCTTCTTGTATTTCTTCTTTGATAATATATGCATCATGTAAGCATCCTGATGCTTGGTAAAAATCTTCTATGTCTTTTTTGGTTTTAATCTCGGGCGTTTCATTATAAACAAAGCTTTGGTATGCAGTGCGGCATTTTTCAAGAACATCAGTCGGTTGTTGCTCTTTATCAAGGAACGAATCCAGCAACTCACGTGAAAGAAAATCAACACACCCAACGCCTTGCTCATCCATCACCCAATTATTCTGATCGGAATCTATAATCAAAATTTGAGGAATTATATATTTTTTATCCGGAACCATTGTTGACCATCTAATCAAACGTTTTTGTTCCTCGTCCCAAACAATCCAATACGGTTTATAGATTTCTTCAATATACCTTTTATAATCATCTTCTGCGGTTATATCCTTGTAATACCCAAAAACGGCAGACACATAAAACTTTCCGTTACCTTGACGTATTATTGCATGCATAACGAATTTCTCCTTTTTTGTTATCACTAAAAATCTTAATTTATAATAATCACTATATCATATATCCGGTCAAATAAAAAGAAAGGAATGATTTCGGTATAGGTCCGTAAAAAGCAGATAATAAAAAAATACCTCCTATAGCAGAATGAAAACTATCATAGTCGGTTTTGTTGCTTCGTATTTTTCCTGCAGCAGTATACGGAACAAATTAATTATTTATTCGATTTGAAATGTTTCAAAATAATATCTAAAATCTCCTGTATGTAGGGCTCTTTTACAACGCATTCAAGCTCATCGGCATCTCCGCTTTTATTTAAAATCACATATCTTTCTGTTATAAAATCAGATAAATTTTCAGCTGATATTTTATACGGATGATTTTTAACGCTTTCATAAACAAAATTGACGGATTCTCTTTTGGCAAAATGAATTTCAAGTGAAGAAAAATCAGCAAAATTATCTATAATGTAGGGCAAATTTTCAGAATTCAACGGAAATGAGAGCTCAGGCAATTTGTACGACAAAAAACCCGATGGCTTCATCTGCTTATAATCATAATCCGTCTTAAGATAGTTGGTTGTCTTTAAAATTGTCTCTTCATCAGCCCTTATAAAAACAATCCCGGAAAAACGATTATAAAGTAAAGAGAGAGCTTCGTTTAGAATTTCAGTTATACAAGACTCCGGTGCACATACGGCCGTTCCTATCATTTTTTGGGCGTATAGCTCATCTATACACCCTTCGGACAAATAAAACGGAGCTATATCGTATAATAGTTTTTTCATATGAACACCTCTTTAAGCTGAAGCTGTTTTACCTGTAACGGTCAAAGCTGCATAATCAAACACATTATTACTTTAATATTTTTATATAGTAGATGATGAAAAGCAGCAAGCCTGTCAGCGAGAAAATCGTTGTACCCCACAAAACAGGAGACGGATTTTGATGTAAAACAAAATACTCAAATAAAAGATTCAGCGGCGGTCCGAGACAAACCAATATCATTAAAATCAATGTCGTTATATTATATTTTTTCATAAAGGCACCTCATTTTAAATAATTATCGCTCGGTTAATACGCAACAGGGCAAAAGTGAGCTTGTGCTGCAAAAAATATTAAGCATTGGACTTTGCTTTTGGTCAAGGGACCCTGTTTGGGTATACAAAAAAGCAATCGTAAATGTCGCGACCGCTTATCGATTTTTACGTCTCGAATTTTAAAATTCGGTGTTTAACAAAAAATCTCGCTCCGTTGGCTGAGTGTTCATAAGGAAGTGTTGGTTTTTTGCATATAAATCCATTGCCGAAAAGCCTTGCTTCCTTTCTCGGCTGACTTCAATATAAATAGTTTTATAAAGTCGATACTTATAAAACGAGATTTACTAGACTGTTTAATGATAATTCTTTTTATTTCGTTTGCGGATAAAGAAATTTCAAGGGCTATATATCCGCTGTTGTATTCATATTTCGCATTGCTAACGCCTTAAATTTCTTCTTCTTTTTTAAATATATAATCGCAAGCGGGATGTCCGCAAGCAACCATGCGGCAGGGGCTGCGTAGCATACTGCATTGAAGCCGATAAGCGGAGTGAAAATAAGCGCTATTGATATTCTTCCTATCAGCTCGCCGGCACCCGCAACCGCATTTGCATACGTAAAGCCGAGACCCTGCAGAGTGTTCCTTAAAACGAACAGCACCGCGACAAGACTGAAGCACTCCGCCGTGGCGATAAGATATTTATGGGCGGCAAACAAGACTTCTTCATTAGGCTCTGTCATAAACAGCCTGACTATCGGCATACCTGCCGTCAGAAGAGCAACGCTTAAAGCGACGGAAAGAAGTATGTTGAGCGTAAATATTTTTTTAACCGATTTAATTATTCGATCGTACTTTCCGGCCCCGTAGTTTTGCCCGACGAAGGTTTGTGTACCGACGCTGAGTCCGCTCAGCGGTATATTTGCAATATTCTCGACTCTTCCTGCGGCGGTAAAGCCTGCAATAGTCGCCGTGCCGAATGAATTTACCGCGCTTTGAAGACACATCGACCCGATAGAGGTAACGGTAAACTGAAGCGAAACGGGTATTCCCAATTTTAACTGTATGAATGCTGTTTTGAGGTCGAGTTTGAGCTCTTTTTTTGAAATGTGTACGCTTGTATTGCGCCTTAAAATGTAATTTCCCGTAAGGACGGCTGCCGTAATGTGAGAAATAAGCGTAGCAAGCGCAGCTCCCTCAACGCTCCAACGAAATACCTTTATGAACAGCATGTCAAGCGCGAAATTCACAAAAATACTTGCCGTAAAATATATGAGCGGTTTTCTGCTCTCACCGACGGCTCTTGAAATTGCGGTAAAATTGTTTGAGAGCATCTGAAACGGTATTGCAAAGTAAAGAATGTTTACATACGCCGAGGAAAGACCGAGAATTTCGTCCGGCGTGCCGATAAGCTTCAAAAGAGGAGTGGAAATAATGTGCGCGACAACAACAAGTAATAGGCCGAGCAAGAACGACACCGTAATGCTGCTTCCGGAATATCTGTTGACCCTGTCTTGGTCCTTTGCGCCGTAAGCATGCGCCACCGGTATTGTAAATCCGCTTGTAAGGCCGAGTGCCGCACCGACAATAAACGAGTTTATCGAGGCGACTCCGCCGACTGCGGCAAGAGCGTCCGTGCTTACATATCGCCCGACAAGTATATTGTCGACCAATGTATAGTTATACTGTAAAAGCGATGAAACCATAATCGGCAGCGAGAATTTAATTATACTTTTTATCGGCTTGCCGGTAAGCATAGAATTTTGTTTTGCCATTTGCCAACTCTTCCAAAGTGTTTTTAAAAATTAAATTCAATTAGAATTGCTTAAATTTTAGCACTTGTGCAGTATTATGTCTATAAAAATATTTTGCCGGGAGAGCTTTAACAACAGCAGGATAAAACCAGTGGCGGAGCGGCACAACGGCAGAACTGCTTCGGGCTTATTGAAACCGTGGAAAAAGCGGCGCAGATTTATATGCTCACCTGCAATATGCCGAGAGTGAACACAATAAGGGACAGCGAAATGCAACAACTCGCTGAATTCTTCGGAGTAGGTTACAGAAAAGACTTTTTGACTTTGTAAAAAACAAGGTGCAATTCATTCGGAATTGCACCTTTCTTTATTTTTTCGCTTTAATGAAGTGCCTTTGTGGGGCAGTTTTTTGTACACTCGTAGCAGAGAATACACTCTGTTCCGTTTTTTCGCTTGCGTGAATCCTTGTTGACTTCAACATTCATTGGGCATACTTTCAGGCACTTGCCGCAATGAACGCATTTACTCTCGTCACAGTGGACGCGCAGAAGCGAAAAATAACTCATGGGCTTCAGAAATACTGTGATAGGGCAGAGATATTTGCAGAATGCGCGGTTATCCTTAAATATAAAGGCAAGCGCAATTCCGGATATATAGTAAAGCGCATTTCCGGCGAGAAACAGCCAAAACATAATTTTCTCAAGATTTGCGACCTTGAACAAAAACAGACCCGCCACAAGAGCCAATGATAACGCAAACATCACATAGCGCAGAATTCCGAGCTTTTCTTTTCGCGGCTTCCGGGGCTGCTTATAAGGAAGAAAGTCCAAAACCATAGCCGTCCAACAGGCATAGCCGCACCATCCGCGTCCGAACAGCAGCGGTCCGAAGATTTTGGCCACGGCATAGTGAATGGTTGCTGCTTCAAAAACGCCGAGGAACAGATAGTACCAAAAGCCCTCAATCTGCATATTTTCTCGGGAAATTATGCCGAGATACAGCAGCATATAGCTTCCGACTGCCAGCTGTACAAAATGACGCGCATAGCGTTTCTCGGCGGTAAAAAGTGCCGTCCCCAATGCGAGACAGGTGCCTATGTAGCTGAAATTCAGCAAATAAAACAGATTATCCTTTATTAGCCATAGTGTGATTGCCACCGCTTCGAACAACAAAAACAGTAATGCCGACACAAGGTATCTCGATAAACCCTTGTTATTTCCTTTCTCTTTTTTCTTTTTCATTGTTTTTTCCATCCTTTTTTGTGAATATGAAACAGCTGATTTTATTCGGATTTATACCGATTCTCGTGCCGCTTTAATGCCTGCGACAATATAACTATATACTGTAATTTTAAAGCTTATGAGCAAAATGTGCAACTGTAATTCTGTTAAAAAACGGTAAAAGCGCCGCAAATTGTGAAAATCGGCAATCGGTCTGAGGAAGCTCGGCCGTTTGGCATCGCCGAATATGCCGTAAACAATATAGACGTATTTATTATCGACTTGTTTAATAAAATAAAATAACGGGCGATTTGGCAAAATACGGGGATTGTAAGACCGGCGATATAATATGATAAGCCTAAATATGGCAACACGTACAAGATTTACGGATATTTTTTCGCATTTAGTTGCGAAAACGTTTCCGCTGTGATAAAATTCTTTTGTATTTTACGGGCGCGGCGGCTTTGCGCCTTTGCCTGCTTTAACGGAGTTGAGATTGATGAAAACTGCAGTTGTTACTGGCGGTTCGAGCGGAATAGGACTTTCCTGCTGCCGTAAGTTTCTTGAAAACGGATACAGGGTGTATGAGCTGAGTCGCCGCGAGCCAAAGATTCAAACGGTAGGCGTTAAGCATATCTCGTGCGACGTCACGGATGAGCGCTCGGTTTCAGAGGCATTCAAAAAAATATATAATGACAGCGGAAGCATTGATATACTTGTGAATAATGCAGGCTTCGGCATCTCAGGGGCGGTTGAATTCACAGAGCTTGCAGAAGCTAAAAAACAGTTTGACGTCAATTTCTTCGGCTGCTTTATTTGCTCAAAAAACGTAATTAAATATATGAGACTTCAAGGCGGCGGAAGAATTGTTAATCTCAGCTCTCTCGCAGCTCCGCTTGCCATACCGTTTCAGGCGTTTTATTCGGCGTCAAAGGCGGCTGTAAATTCGCTGACTCTGGCTCTTGCAAACGAGGTGCGACCGTTTAATATAAAGGTCTGCGCCGTAATGCCGGGCGATGTTAAAACGGGTTTTACCGCGGCAAGAGAGAAAAATACCGCCGGTGACGAATTTTACGGCGAAACACTTAAAAGAGCGGTTGCCGGTATGGAGCGCGACGAGCAAAACGGTATGTCGCCGGACGATATAGCCGATGCGGTGTATGCTGCGGCAACCAAAGCTCGTCCGAAGCTTTTGTCTACAAAAGGCACTAAATATCATCTGTTTTTGGCACTTTCAAAGGCATTGCCGGTTTCGCTTGTGAACATCATAGTCGGAAAGCTTTATTCTTAATAAATCGGGGCGTAAAGCAATACTGTTATTAGCTGCTTTTGCCCCGTTTTCTTGTTATTCAATAAAAACACATTCGGAGGTACTATGCAAAATTTTGTAGAGCTTATTCAGAATATCAACAGTAAGGTAAACAGCGTCGTTTGGGGGCCTCCGATGCTCATATTGATGCTGCTTACCGGTCTTTATCTCACGTGCGGTACGCGATTTTTTCAAATACGCCGTTTTTGCTACACAATTAAAAATACGGTTGCCGCAATTTTTAAAGACCGCAAGGTAACAAAAACCAAGGACGAAAAAGCCATATCGCAGTTTCAGGCACTTGCAACGGCTCTTGCCGCAACGGTAGGCACGGGCAACATTGTAGGCGTAGCCACCGCGATTTCCTCCGGCGGAGCAGGTGCGGTATTTTGGATGTGGATTTCTGCTTTGCTCGGTATGATGACGAGCTTTTCCGAAAATGCGCTCGGCATATATTTCCGCAGAAAAAACGAAAAAGGCGAGTGGGTGGGCGGCCCTATGTATTATATTGAAAAGGGACTCGGTCAAAAGTGGCTTGCGGTTATATTTTCAGTTTTTTGTCTGTTCGCGTCGTTCGGAATAGGCTCGGTGGCTCAGGTCAACGGAATATCCACGGCACTTAAGGGTTCGTTTAATATACCGGGCGTTGTCACTGGGATAGTCGTTTGCGCCCTTATAGCCGTTATAATTTACGGCGGACTGAAAAGAATAGTCACGGTGACGGAAAAATTTGTGCCTTTTATGGCGGCGTTTTACATAATAGGCGCGCTTATAATAATAATCGTAAACTTCCGCCATATAGGCGACGCTTTCGGCGAGATATTTTCGGGGGCGTTCAGTATGCGCTCCGTCGGAGGAGGCGTTATGGGATACGGTATTTCAAGAGCCATGCGTTTCGGTGTGGCGCGCGGAGTATTTTCTAATGAGGCGGGCCTCGGCTCGTCGGTAATGGTCCATTCCTCCTCTGATGCCAAGGAACCCGTAACACAGGGTATGTGGGGCATATTTCAGGTGTTTTTTGACACCATTGTTATATGCACCCTTACGGCACTCGTAATACTGACTACCGGGGCAAATCTGCAAAGCGGACTTGAGGGAGTCAATATAACAATATATGCCTTTGAGAGCGTGCTCGGCAAATGGGGCTCTTATATAGTATCCATAGGTATAGTTATGTTCGCTTTTTCAACCATACTCGGCTGGTCGGTGTACGGCTCGCGCGCCGCAGAATATATAGGCGGAAAAAAGCTGACTGCGGTGTATAAAATAATATTCCTCGCAATGACATTTATAGGTGCCGTGTCGAGCATTCAGCTTGTTTGGGATCTTTCCGATACGTTTAACGGTCTTATGGCTTTGCCGAACCTTATAGGTCTGTTGCTTTTGTCGGGAACGGTGTTTAAAATAACCAAAAACTACGAGCAGAGAGTGATAGGCGGCAAAAAGATAAAGCCGATGCTGTCTTTTTATGACCGTGAGAAATAATTTTCGGTATTCACATTTAACTCCGAATTTGATATAATATACGGGATTTAAAAAGATAAAAGAGGAAATTTATGTCAGGTAAAAAGGACTACATCAGAAATTTTTGCATAATTGCCCATATCGACCACGGCAAGAGTACGCTTGCCGACCGTTTGTTGGAGCTTACGGACTCCGTGGCGAAACGTGATATGGAGGCGCAGCTTCTTGACAATATGGATATTGAGCGTGAACGCGGTATAACCATTAAGGCACGTGCCGTAAAGCTTGATTACAAGGCTGCCGACGGCAAAAAATATGAACTGAACTTAATAGACACTCCCGGTCATGTTGACTTCAACTATGAGGTGTCGCGTTCCCTTGCGGCATGCGAGGGAGCTGTGCTGATAGTTGACGCGTCACAGGGGATAGAGGCTCAAACTCTTGCAAATACCTACCTTGCGCTTGACCACGACCTTGAAATTGTACCGGTAATAAATAAAATCGACCTTCCCGCCGCAGAGCCGGAGCGCGTTGCTAAAGAAGTGGAGGACGTTATAGGCATACCGTGTATGGATTCGCCGCGAATTTCGGCAAAAACGGGCGAGAATGTCCCCGCTGTGCTCGAGGAAATCGTAAACCTTGTGCCGCCTCCGGATGATAACGATTCAAAGCCGCTCAGAGCGCTTGTATTTGACTCCGTATATGACAGCTATCGCGGTGTAATTGTCTATGTCAGAATAGTTGACGGTGTGGTAAGGCCGGGGCAGACCATGCGTCTTATGGCGACGGGTGCCGAATTTACAATTGTGGAAACGGGATATATGCGCGCCAAGAGCTTGGAGCCGACAAAGCAGCTGTCCTCGGGTGAGGTCGGTTATATCACCGCTTCGATTAAAACCGTAGGCGATGCGCGCGTAGGCGATACCGTGACTCTTGCCGAAAATCCGGCTTCGGAGCCGCTTGCAGGATATCGCAAGGTAAATCCGATGGTTTTCTGCGGAATTTATCCGGCGGACGGAGCGGATTATGAGGCTCTTAGGGATGCTCTTGCCAAATTACAGCTGAATGACGCCTCACTCTCGTTTGAACCCGAGACGTCAAGTGCCCTCGGCTTCGGCTTCAGGTGCGGTTTCTTGGGGCTTTTGCACCTTGAAATCATACAGGAACGCCTCGAGAGAGAGTATGACCTCGACCTCGTAACAACAATACCTTCGGTTGTTTACAAAATACATCTTACCGACGGAAACGTAGTCGAAATAGACAATCCGTGCAACTACCCCGACCCCGCAACAATCGATTTTGCGGAGGAACCCATGGTGGAGGCGCACATCTTTTCTCCTAAGGATTATGTGGGAGCTATAATGGACCTTTGCCAGGACAGACGCGGCGAATATAAAGAAATGACGTATCTTGACGCCGACAGGGTGGACTTAAAATATATACTCCCGCTTAACGAAATAATCTACGACTTCTTTGACGTCTTAAAATCGCGTACGCGCGGCTATGCTTCGTTTGACTATGAGCTTTGCGGCTACCAAAGGTCAAGCCTTGTAAAGCTCGACGTTCTTTTGAACGGCGATATGATAGACGCCCTCTCGTTTATTATTCACTCCGAAAAGGCTTATCCGAGAGCGCGCAGAATAGCCGAGAAGCTTAAGGACAATATCCCGCGCCAGATGTTTGAAATTCCCATTCAGATAGCCGTAGGCGGCAAGGTAATAGCGCGCGAAACCGTAAAGGCAATGCGTAAGGACGTGCTTGCTAAATGCTACGGCGGCGATATAACGCGTAAAAAGAAGCTGCTTGAAAAGCAAAAAGAGGGTAAAAAGCGTATGCGCAAGTTCGGTACGGTAGAAGTTCCGCAAGAGGCGTTTATGGCTGTGCTTAAATTAGACGATGAATAATATAGGACTGTATATTCACATTCCGTTTTGCAATTCAAAGTGCCCGTATTGCGATTTTTACTCGTTTCGCGCCGATGACGATACAAAAAGCAGATATGTTTCGGCTGTTTTGCGAGAGCTTCGCAACAATTCAAAACAGCTTAGCTGTAAAGCCGATACGCTTTACATTGGCGGCGGAACTCCGTCGGTTTTGGCTCCGGATTATCTTTGCCAAATCATAAACGGCGCAAAATCAACGTTTTTGACCGACGATGCGGAAATAACGGTAGAGTGCAATCCGTTTTCGCTCGGTGACGAATTCTTTGAAAAAGTAAGCGAGTGTAAAGTAAATAGGCTTTCCATAGGCTTGCAGTCGGCAAATGACGGCGAACGTAGGATTTTAGGCAGACGAGCCGGCAAAAGCGAGGTTCAAAGTGTCGTTTTACGGGCAAAAAAAGCGGGAATAAATAATATTTCGCTTGATGTCATGCTCGGCGTGCCGGGTCAAACAAAAGAGAGCCTTAAAAGCACGCTTGATTTCTGCATTTCTTCGGGTGTGCCGCATCTCAGCTGCTACATTCTCAAAATAGAGGAGAATACGCCGTTTTTTCGTATGAGAGACAAATTGCCGTTCCCCTCTGACGACGATACGGCCGATATGTACCTTTTTATGTGCGAATACCTCGAAGAACACGGTATTATGCAGTATGAAATATCAAATTTTGCGGTTCCCGGCTTTGAGAGCCGCCACAATCTGAAATATTGGCACGATGAGGAGTACCTCGGCATAGGTGCTTCGGCACATTCGTTTTTAGGCGGAAAACGCACATATTATCCGCGTGATATTGAGTATTTCATAAGCGGCAACGAGCGTTTAACCGAGGGCGACGGCGGCGACGAAGAGGAATTTTGTATGCTCGCTTTAAGGCTTCGCGAGGGGCTTACACAAGAGCGTTTTTACGCCCGTTTTCATCATGAGATACCGCAAAAAATGCTTGTAAGCGCAAAGCAATACGAAAAATACGGGCTTTGCAGCTGTGAGAGCGGCGGAATTTCTCTGACGCGGCGCGGATTTTTACTCTCCAACTCCGTAATATCCGAAATTATCTTATAGATATAAATATTTCAGGGCTTGTAATTTGCTTTACAAGCCCGTTTTTTTGTGCTTTTCTGGCGTTTGTGAAATTAAAACGGCTTTTTGTTACAATGGCGTTTTTTTGTCGCACAGCACGTGATAAAATCAAGAGGCTAAACGGAAGAGTTCTATGAAAGAGAATTGATTACATAGAATTTCCGGTATATAATTTGTACAAGATTACCCAAAACGGCGGCAATTTTTGTCGAAGTGTGCTCGTAATCTAAAATTTTACATATTTTCATTTCAAAATGACAAAAGATTGTCAAACTGCGTTCATAATTTGTTAATATTTGGTTTAAAGACTGTTTAAAATGAGTTTTTAAATTAGCTAAAAACTCTTTACACCAAGTCATTTTTGGTGTAAACTTAAGTATAAATATACGGTGTAATAGTGTACCCATTTGCGCCTTAAAATCGGTAAATAGACGCTCTTTCGCAAAAAGATGAGAAACAAGCGTTAAAGCAAACCCGAAGCGGTGCGGATTTATCGTATACTATTATATATAGCGTTTTTAATCAATTTATCGGAGGTTTTTTATTTGGCAGATCTTATATTTCGGCATCTTGCCGGAGCCGATGGCGAGGGCGTTTACAAAAACGGCAAAACCGGCTTCTCGGTTTCTTATTTCAAAAAGAAAGAAATAGACTCGCGCTATCCCTCGGGCGGCTATATGGTTGTCGGTCAAATAGGCAAGGGCAAACGCGAAATCGGTGATTTGCAGTCTGACGACGGGCAAACCGAAAAGGTGTATGCCGCAACGAAAATGCCTCATACAGCGGTAGTCGGCTACATAGAGACAGAGGCTGACAAATTCATTGCGATAGTTAAAGACAGGCTCTTGCTTTGGCTTTTGTTTGCGCTTTTGATAGCGGCACTTATAATAGGTCTTATATTCCTTTTAAAGGCCGTTATACCGACAGGCGGCGATGGCGGAACCACAACGCCCCCCGCAGGCGTAATCGACCAAAATGCCGTTTTGGGCGATGGCGAGATCTCGATTCCCGATAAAACAAAAACAAGGGGCAGGCAGATAAAGGTCTACGGTATTCCCGAGCTTCCCTTGGCGGCAAATACCAAGGAGCAAAGCTTTGTATTCTCAAATCCCGAGGAAAACCCGTGCTTCTTTGTTATAGAAATAGAGCTTTCAGATACAGGCGAGGTTATATATACCTCAAATCTCTTGCCGCCGGGCTATTCAATATCAAAGTTCACGCTGAACCGTGAGCTTGCGGCAGGAACTTATCCTGCAACAATCCATGTTAAGACATACAGCTTTGATAAAGAGCAGCGTAAACTTAACAATATGGATTTAAAAACGACCATCGTGGTTTCATAAGAAACTATATTCAAAATACAGATTTTGAGGAAAGGAGTTGCAGTTTATGCAAAAAATTTCAAAGATTAAAATCGGAAAAAGCATAACTGCTGTGCTGCTTTGCGTAGTGCTTTTGGTAACGTCGATTCCCATGGTTCTCGCGGCCGGCGAGGGCGAATTTGACCCGGTGCCGACCTTTACCGAATCGGATAAAAGGGAAGCGGCTGCAACACTTAATGCCGACGGCGGAATTACGGTCAGCTTCCCCGCGGCTCAGGTTAGCGAGCGCAAAACCGGCACAAAGAAAATTGGCGGGTATATGTTAGAGCTTGTTGATCTCGGAACATATACCGAAGTTCACACAAGCACGGTTTTGCTGCGCAAGATGGTTAGTCCCACCGGTACCGCACCGTACACGGCTGAGATTACGGCAGACGAAATCAAAACAAAGGTGCCTGCGGGTCTGTCTGACGATCACCGTTACAATATTACGATAACGGCGTACGACAGCGACGGCTGGTTCTCGGAGGCTGTTAACGCATACGTTTCGGATGTTCCGACTTATGTATACGATGCGTCCGCTTATGCCCCCGTTACAAACAACGTTCTTGCCGTGCGTGAAATTCTTACCTTTGATAAAAAAGGTAACGCAGATGACCACGGTTCGTTTTCGGATACCGGAATCAACGAGAGAACCGCCGAAGTCAACAATGTACGCAGTACGTCAGGCTCACTTGACTATATGCAGGAGGGTAATCACATTTCATTCGAAGGCAGAACCGATGGTGTAGGCGTTAAAGACACGGGCAATAGCTACGGCTACGCAATGCGTATCGAGTCCGCCGCAACCACCGACAGCCCTCAGTCCTTTGATACGTCATGGAGCCGTCAGACTTGGGACCCGACGGGTGCTTCCGAGATTTGGTACTATCTCGACTTCTCAGAGGTCAGCGTAACGGGGCTTTCATTCCGCCTTCGTTCAAACGAAAAGTATTTTGTACAGGATTTTGACAACAAATACAGTGAAAGCAGTAATGCTTTTAACAGATACGGCGATATAATTTACTCAACAGTCGGCACCACAAAAGCAGGCTATATGGGTGAGGCCCCATATTTATTCCTGCAGCAAACGGACGGCAGCTGGAAAAAGGTTATGTTAAACGACGGTACCGTTGACCTTGACCATTTCAAGGGATATGTCCGCATACCGCTTCAGTTTATGTGCTCCGAAACCGACTCCGTTGTCACGGATTCCAACGAGGATTTCGGTGTAAACAAGCCTGTGTCAGATATGTATGTATGGAACAGCTCGGATAAAACTAAAGCAAATGCCAACAAGTATTATAACGAGAAAATTAAGCTTTCGCAGTCGGTAGTTGTTGACCCTGCCGGTACTTCGATATCCGATGCTCTGCTTATTAGACGCTATTCCTTCAGAATTAACAAGACGTCGACTCTTAGCGGCGAATACTATATCGACGGCGGCACGATGCTCGCTCCGTGCATGACTACGGCGGACGGTGGCAAGACAACAGCCGATTCGCCCAAAAGAGCTTATATCGATAAGACCAAAATCGGTACGGGTGAAGATCCGGTAGTTAATCGTACAAATGCTTTTAAAGCTATCGAGGATATTATGTCCGCCGGCTTTAAGTTTACAGGCTGCTCGTATGATCCGGCTTCTACGAGCCTTGAAACCAACAACGGCAGCGTAGGCAAAAAGATTTTCCTTGATAATGTATTGTTCTACCGTACAGACGGTCAGAAATACAGCGAAAATACCCTTAACGGAGCAGCAAACACAGGCGCGCCCGTTAAGACATATTATGACCAGGAAACAGAAATTCCGCGCGCTATTTTCAATGCCTGCCAAAAGTACATTGAAAATCCGAACTCCTACGATTACCGCGCCGTTAAGTACATCGAGGACTTGATAGCCGGTTATAAAAAATCAATTGAGGAATATAACAAATCCGAAGAAGCCGGAAAATCCGGTATAATCGATGCTTCATTCCTTGAGGAGTCTGCGCTCGATACCAAGGCGGCAGCACTCGGTATGACCGAGGCTTGGGAAAAGTTCAAGACCGCCAAGCAGGCTTGTATAGACGGTAAAACCTACGGCTCTGCTAACTCGGGTGCCGACGACTTTGTTCCGATGATTGCAACTAAGCTTGAGCAGCTTCCCGATTTCGACGAAAATACTCTCGCGGTAAGCGATGAGGATAAAGCCGTTGTTAAGAGCCTTTATGAGGTTTATATCCGCCTCAACTTAAGCCAGCTCACTATGCTCGGCAGAGCGGAAGAGGAGAAGCTCTTAAAGTACTTCAGCTTTATAGAAGAAGAACTTGCCGACAACTCTGTTGTAATAGGCCAGGCGCTTACAAACAACAAGGTTATACCGTTCGGCGACTTCGATTCCTTGGAAAAAGGCACCAGAAGCTGGCAGTTTGAAAACTCAAAATATACCGGCCAGGTAGGTAAGGATTACTACTATTCTAAGGGATATTTGACATATCAGGTTCCCTTTGCTTCACTTTCGGCGCACTCTCAGGATACCGCAACTCCTACACTTATACCGACCGGCGCTCTCGGTAGTGACCCGCAGAGAAACGGTATTACAAGCTATCGTCAAAACGGTACTTCGGCAATCATTACATCAAACGGCCTTGAGGGCAAAAACGCCGCAACGGTTACCATAAATAACCAGTATGCCGAAGACAGAAAAGGCTGGTATAACTGCATAAGCATTACAAAGGGGCTTGTTGACGAAGACCCGAGCAGCAGCGGCGATTACTCCAAACTGAGAGAGAACAATATGTCGTCTGAGAAACTCGGCGATTTTGCTAAGTCGTATACCAAAAACGACATAGGCGAAACCGACCGTCTGGCACTTGTATTCTACGCAGACTTCTCTCAGCTTGACACATTCTCAATGGCGTTTAATATCAGCTCATACTATGACGGTGCCGCCGAGGACTACACCCTCGACTTCGGCAGCAACAACGCGGCTTCTTACTTCTATCTCATTAACCCCAAGACGGGTGAATGGGCTAAATGTACTCCCAAGGATGAAAGCAAGAGAAGAATTTACGCTTACACCTCGGAGTACGGCATAGATACGGGAGACGGCGATTACCTGACCCTTTCTCACTACAAGGGCTATGTTATGGTTCCGCTCTTCCAGTTCTCGAGAGGCGTTCAGGGTATTTCGGCAACCTCTAACTATCGTATAGATGAAAAAGCCGAGTCCCTTAACAACATTTTCCGTGTTACCATAGGTATAGCGCCCTTGTCAAATTACAACGATTCGTCCGTAAACGGAAAGAGCGCAGCCGAAATGAACGGTAAGAGCTTTACAATAGGCTCTGTCGGCTTTACATACAGACAGGGTACCTCGGCATACGGCGCAGACGTGCAAAACAGAACCGGCGACGTCTCGTTCGACGATTATGCACAGGTTAAGTCTCTTACTTCAATGCAGTTTGAAAACGCGGTAGCGGATGTTGATATTTATAAAGCGAACACTCGTACCGAAAAGATAAACAAGGCACTTGCTCTTTATGCGCAGCTTTCGGATTATCAAAAGACAATACCGTCCGTTGCAAGAGCATACAGCGTGCTTCAAAAGTACAAGAGCATCGACGACGGCATCACTTTGCTCGATCAGCCGCAAATTGCGGTTGCCGATTTGAAACCTTTGATTGAGGCTATGCCGGCTGCAGCAACCGGCGGTTCCGTAACAGACAGCAATGCCTTACCTTATCCCGGTTTTGTTATCGGCACCGATGAGAGCGGAACAGAGAAGCCGCTTATAAATTACGGCGCATATTCTATCACCGCGGCTGACGTACAGAACATAATCAATTGGTATGAGCAGTCTTATGAGCGCTATACCGACGAGGCGATTGCGGCGCTCGGTACGGAGAACGTCACAAAAATGGAAAACCTTTATAAGGTTGCAAAACGCTTGAGACTTCTCGAATCTTACCGTGACGGCTACACGAGTGACTCCGGTACCGCTATAACCGGTATTAAAGACCTTAACGCTCTTGTTGCTTCAATGTACGGCGAGACCGGTAAAGCGACCGACCTTACGACCGACTGCAAGCTTATGCCTACCGGTCAGACCGCGGCGCTTGAAAACTACCTCGAAAAGTATAACGACCTTGATTATTACGCTAAGTATATCTTAACTGATAAGGCCGACAAATTTGCAAGTGCTCCTCAGTATAAGAATTATGCTAAGGCGGCCGAGGCGGTTAACAAGGTGCTTGCCAATATCAAAACTTACACCGACGACATCACCGGTAAGACGGTTAAGGGCGGCGTTGTTAGACTTGAAGAAAAGTACACGGCTCTTTACAATACCGTTAAGGGTCAAATGGACAATAGCGGTATTCAGGACCTCACCGCAATAACGGAAGCGGTTGAAGAGTACAATTCGTTTAAGGGCTATATAAGGCAGGTTCAAGAGGTTAACGACGGTAACACCGTTAATTCCTCGGACGGCGAAGCTCTCCACGGTATTATAGATACCCTCCGTATTTTCCCGAACTTTGCTTCGGAGGTAGACAAAGACAGCGTCGCTCTCAATAAGGATGCAACAACGGGAACCGCAGTCTTTACTCTTTCAAATGCCGTTAACTATCCGGACGGAAGCTACACACTTCGTGTAACCTCTAAAAACGGAGGTCTTAAGGACGTTTCAGGCAACATCCTCGATTACAACGTTGCAATGACGGGTGCGATTGAAAAGACCGTAACGGCAAAAGCTCTTAACACTTCTCCCGAAACCGCGGATGTCGCAAATAACACCGCTTCGGCGGCAGCTCCCAAGGCAATAAACTTTACGTTTACCGTCACGGGCGTTACCGTAACGAGTGAAGATGTTATTACAATAGAGCTTATCGATAATGCTACCGGTGAGGTTGCTGTTGACAAGACAACAAACGAGCCTGTCAGAAAAACTATCAATATTCATTTTGCCGCAGACGACTTCTTTGAGGTTACAATTCCTGCGGAAATAGATGTTCCTTGGGGCGAGACGGAAGCTGTTGATGTTTCCTATAAGGTTACGTCTTCACTTGACACGGGCAGTAAGATCGGTGTTTCCGTAGCACGCAGTGCTTCTGTCGCAAATGACACTCTCACCAATGCAGCAACATCGACATACGCTCTTCCGTATACTTCACAGAACTTTACTTCCACAGAATTTACAGGTAAAAATGAGGGAGCGCTTCCCGCTCAAAAACCGTCATTGACGATTTCCGGTTGGACGGACGCTCCGATAGCCGAGTATTCGACTACTCTTACTTATACCGTAGATTACACTAAAGGTTAATTAACAAATTAAATGCTTTATCAAGACCATAAGGAGGTGGTTCTATGAAGAAAACATTATCAGTTTTGCTCGCAGTCCTTTTATTGTCGCTCGTGACTGTTCCGTCTTTCGCGGCTCCGGCTCCGGCTACGCTGAACAAAGAGAACCCCGTAGGCTCCGTAAAGATTTCTACCGGCGAGGGCAAACAGGATGAGTATGAGCTTTCAATTCCTGCCGATACCGAAATACCGTGGGAAGCTACTTCTTGCGCAATAGGTAAGGTTACGGCAACTAAAATGTGGCTGTCTCCCGGCAAGACCGTTAAGGTGGCTGTTTCGTCGCTCAACGGCTCAAAGCTCGTCAACACTTTGGACAGCTCAAAGACTATCGCCTACACGCTTACAGGCGCAGAGCAAATGGCGTTTTTACCGGGCGATTATATGAAGTCTTACGACCTCTCCGTGAACATCGCAGAGGCTGAATGGCAAAAAGCCGCTTCGGGTGAGCATACAGATGTTCTTACCTTTACGGCAGAATATACTAACGCGTAATAAATATAAGGAGATAAATTATGAAAAAGCTTATTTCTATCGCACTCGCAGCGGCTATGCTCGCAGCTGTTTCGGTTCCCGCTTTTGCAGCTAATCCCATAACCAAGGAAACAGAGCAGACCGGCACAACCATAATTAAGACATCCACAAAAACAGGCCCCGATTCGCCTGAGGATGTTGCTGTCAGATACACAGTTTCTATTCCGGCAGATACAGAAATTTACTGGGGCACCGAGGAGACAGATCTTGTTTACTCTGTTGAGTCTCACCTCAAGAGAGGCCAGGCTCTCAAGGTTACCGTAGCAGGCACAGGCTCTATGAAGACCGATGCCGCAGCAGGCGAGGTTTACACTCTTCCCTATACTCTTTCGGGCGACACCGCTTTCACGGCAGACAGCCCCGTAGTTTACGGCAACAAGGAAACTCCGGCCGTTGACAAAAATCTCAAGGTTACAATAAGCAGCGAGGACTGGAACAGAGCTGTTGTTGATGTTTACAACGACACCCTTACCTTTACCGCTGAGGTTTAATTATTGAAAGGAGACTAATATAATGAAAAAGCTTATTTCAATCGCACTTGCAGCGGTTATGCTTGCAGCAGCTTCGGTTCCCGCTTTCGCAGCTAACCCCATAACCAAGGAGACTGACAATACCGGTACAGCTATTGTTAAGACCGCCACAAAAACAGGCCCCGATGCTCCCGAAGACGACGCTGTTAAATACACCGTTACAATTCCGGCCGATACCACAATTTACTGGGGCGCAGAGGAAACAGCTCTTGACGGATTTTCTGTTGAGTCTCACCTTAAATACGGCCAGAAGCTTAAAATCGGCGTTGAGGGCTCAAGACTTATGAAGCTTACCGAGGATGCAAACGAGACATTGGCTTACGATTTCTCGGCTGACTCTAACCTCGAATTTATAGCTGACAGCCCCGTTATCAATCCCGCAAAGGCACTTACCCTCAAGGTTAAGGTTGCCGCAGACGATTGGAACAACGCTATCGTCGGCGAGTACAGCGATACTCTTACCTTCACCGTAAGCCTTTGATTTTGAAAGGAGATAACCACAATGAAAAAATTACTTTCAATAGCTCTTGCGGCGGCAATGCTCGCAGCGGTTTCCGTTCCGTCATTTGCAGTTGATAAGACGCTTACAAGCGACCATACCTCCGATACGGCTAAGGTTATTACTTCTACAAAAACCGGTCCCGACGGTCCCGAGGCTACTTCTTACACGGTAACCTTCCCGGCAGAAACCACTATTTACTGGGGCAAAGAGAGCACAGACTTTACATACAACGTAAAGTGCCAGCTCAAATCAAACGACCGTCTTAATGTTACGGTAGCAAAGGAAGACGGCACAACCGATCTCAAGGCTATCGCATCAGGCAATACCGCTACTCTTCCTTTCAGCGTAGCAGGCACCACAGCTTATACTTCAGCTTCTGCAGTTGTTGCAGATGAAGCTGTTAACGCAGCAGTAAACATTGCCTCAGCTGATTGGGCAAAGGTTCCGGTAGATGAGTACGAGGGCAATCTTACACTTACGGTTTCGATAGCTCCCGCTACAATCTAAGAGTCGGAAACCCTTCCAAAATACAAGGAGAACCAATTATGAAAAAAATTCTTTCAATAGTCATTGCAGCTGCGATGCTCTTGGCTATATCGGTTCCCGCTTTTGCTGCTGAAATAAACCAGTCTACTTCCGGTGGCGTCGGTAACTCCTCGGTAGTTACCGACCGAAGCGGAATAAGCGGTGCCTTTACCGTTTCTTATCCCGCCGAAACCACCATTTATTGGGGCACCGAAAGTACCGAAATCGGTTACACTGTATCGAGTACGCTTGTGAGCGGAAATAACCTTCGTGTTACTGTAGCTCAGGACAACGCAAATCTCCATACAGGCGGCGGCAGACTTCTTCCTTACACTATAGCCGGTGATACCAACATAACAACCGGTCACGAGACAGTTACCAACAGCGCATATTCGGTAAATGTCAATATTACTAAGGAAAACTGGGAATCCGTTTCCATTGATGAGTATGAAGATACTCTTACATTTACAGCTTCTGTTGAAGCGATAGCTTAATTTTTTAATCCGAAAAGGAGTTATATTATGAAAAAGTTACTTTCATTAGTTCTTGCGGCGGCTATGCTTGCGGCAGTTTCAGTTCCGTCCTTTGCAGCTGAAATCAATAAGGATACAGCGGACGGCAAGGGTGTCGCAACCGTTAAGACCGATACAACAAACGTTCCCGCAGACGGTTATTTCACAGTAACATATCCTGCTGAAATGAGCGTTAAATGGGGCGCTGAAACCACAGCCTTCACCTACAATGTTACGTCAACTCTCAAGACCGGCAAATGTCTTTCCGTTTCGGTTGCTTCTGCCGACGGCAAAATGAAGCCCGCTACCGATAACGGCTATACCATTCCTTACGCCTTCAGCGGCGACACGTCCGTTAAGACTGCTGCCGAGGTAGTTAACAATACTTACAACATTAACGTTGACGTTGCAGCAGCAGCTTGGAACGCTACCATCACCGATTACAGCGATGCTACCGTTACCTTCACAGCAGCAGTTGTTGACCAATAATTTGTTTAACAGTTAAACATTATTTCATTAAGGAGTTATAATTATGAAAAAGATAGTATCAATTCTTCTTGCTGTTATGATGATAGCCGCTGTTGCGGTTCCCTCATTCGCAGCTACAATAACCAAGGAATCAGACCCCAAGACCGTTGATGTTCAGGTTAAGACAAAGACAACCGATAAGGAGAACAACGATCCCGAAAACTACACCGTTACCATTCCTGCTGAGATCGCAGTTCGTTGGGGCGAGACGGAAGCTAAGGCCGCTCATTACACCGTTAATTCTCAGCTTAAGCTCGGTGCTAAGCTCAAGGTTTCGGCTGCTGCTGAAAATGAAGGAAAAATGACAAACGCTGCTACCGATAAATTCCTCACCTTCACCGTAGCAGGCGGAGATGTTACTGAATATCCCGAGCTTAACAAAAATGTTGAGTCTGCAACAACCGTTACAATCGCTGACTTCAACGCTCCCATAGCTGAGTATGTCGGCCACATGCTTTATACCGTAGAGTACGTTGCTGCATAATTATTGCCAGATTTTGATTTTTAAAATTTTTAAGGAGGTGGTTTCATGAAAAAGGCTTGCAGTGTGCTGTTGTCTGTTTTGCTTATATTCACCATGCAGCTTTGCGTTTTCGCCGAGGCAGGTGAAATCGGTAAAACACAGCTTAAAACTGTAGTCCCGAGTACCCATGAAATTACCGTAACGTATAACGACGGAGGTTATGTCCTTAAAGACGGCAACCTTATTGCAAGCGGTGCTAAGTTCGCCGTTGACCGTTTTGATTCGCTTTCTCTCGGAGCTGTTGCAAAGCTTGACAGCCACCTTGAGCGTGTCACGGTAAACGGTAAAGATTATACCGGTAAATTGCAGTACGGTATGTTGAGATTTGATTCGGTTACCACCGATATGAACATTGTGTTCACATTTAAAAAATGCTTCGGACCCACAGAGCCGACTACAAATCCCACAGAACCTACCGAGCCTACAAGACCCACAGAGCCGACAGCTCCGACAGATCCCTCAGGCACAACAAATCCTTCAGGCACAACTAATCCCTCAGGTACTACCAATCCTTCGGGCACTACAAATCCCTCGGGCACTACAAATCCCGGCGGAGATCACGAAGATCCTTGTGTTCGTATGGGTATGAATGGTAATGTGTATCGCGGTAAAAACCTTTTCCCGGGCGCTAAGCTCGACATTGACCTCGGCGAAATCAAGGCTGAAGCAGGAAAAGACGGTGCATACAGCGTTGACGTTATTAAAGACGGTTTCCATGTTGTAACAATCACCGACGAAAACGGTGAAGTAGCCGGCAAGACTACTTTCTCGGTAAGCGTAAGTGATACTGCAACAGAAACAACCGTTATTAAACTTGATGACGGCTCGCAGATTGCAGTTGTTCCGAAGGGCACCAATACCTTATGGCTCGACTTTGTCGTTAACGACGACGGTACTATTACTATTGTTCCCGGCACACCCGTAGAGGAGCCGACAAACGAAGTTCCGGTAACCAAACCGAGCGACAGCGGCAACCCGATAATTAATAACCCGGTAATATCCAAAACCGGTGAACTTATCCGTGAAAATCCGCTCGCCGCAGCTGCTGTTTTCCTTTGTGGATTGTCACTTATATTCTTCATAATTCTTCGTAAAAAACGTAAGGATGACGAGGAAGAGGAAAACACAAAACCCGTTTGCTGATATAAACGGTAATAAATAAGTTTAAAATACCCCGACTGCGGTCGGGGTATTTTTATGTGTATCGGCATTGCAAACGGTGATGTGTTATGTTATAATACTTTGTCAGAACTTAAACGGGTAAAAGACCGAGGTTCGTCTTCTTGAAAGAGGTGGCTGTATGCCCATAAAAATAGATAATCAGCTTCCGGCGCATCATAGCCTGGAGCTTGAAAATATATTTGTTATGACGGAGGACAGAGCCGTCAAGCAGGACATTCGTCCGCTTAAAATTATAATACTGAATTTAATGCCTACAAAAATCGAGACCGAAACTCAGCTTTTAAGGCTTCTCAGTAATTCTCCGCTTCAGCTTGAAATAGACTTGCTGCAGGTAAAAAGCCATATTTCAAAAAATGTGTCAAGGGAGCATATGCTCAAATTCTACAAAACCTATGACGATGTCAAGGACGAAAAATTCGACGGTATGATAGTTACCGGAGCGCCCGTTGAGATGATGGACTTCGAAGAGGTCGATTATTGGGACGAGCTCTGCAAAATATTTGATTGGGCCAAAACAAATGTGTATTCCACATTTAATATATGCTGGGGAGCGCAGGCTGCGCTTTACTATAATTACGGTATTCCGAAGCATCTGCTTCCCGAGAAGGTTTTCGGCGTATTTCGCCATCAACCGCTTGATTTGTATCATCCGCTTTTGCGCGGATTTTCCGATGTCTTTTATGTTCCGCATTCACGTCACACGGAAAACAGAAAAGAGGATATAATAAGAGTAAAGGATCTTCAGATTTTGTCTTATTCCGAGGAAGCCGGAGTCCATCTCGTGTCGGATATGGCGTGCCGCAATTTTTACTGTTCGGGTCATTGCGAATATGATAGCGACACCTTGGCTCGCGAGTACTTCCGCGATTTAAAAAAGGGTCTTGACATAAAGATGCCGCACAATTACTTCCCCGATAACGACATCAAAAAAACGCCCGTAGACACTTGGCGCGGTGCGGCAAGCCTGCTTTTCCAAAATTGGCTTAACTACTTTGTGTATCAAAAAACGCCTTATGACATAGCCGATATTAAATAGTCGGCGAGGCACTAAGCTTTGTAAATATATAAAAATTATAAGTAAAGGAATTATATTTATGCTTCAATACGAAGAATTGAGACTGCGACTTATAAATCACGAAAAGACTCTTGATGACCTCTCCGAGGCTCTGGGTCTTGATAAGATGAAAGAAGAGATAGCGCAGCTTGAAAAAGAGCAGACTGTTGACGGCTTTTGGGATGATATAGCAAATTCTCAAAAGGTCGTTCAGCGCACAAGCAACCTCAAGAGCAAAGTGGCGGCTTATGAAAAGCTCAGACAGGATTATGACGATGCGCTTGTTATGATTGAACTTTCAAATGAAGAAGAGGACGAGGGTATGCTCGATGAGTGCACCGAGAGCGTAGAAAAGTTTGAAAGTGATCTTGACACCATGACCCTTACAACTCTTTTGAGCGGTGAATATGATGCCAAAAATGCAATTCTTACCTTCCACGCCGGCGCAGGCGGAACGGAGGCGCAGGATTGGGCGCAGATGCTTTTCAGAATGTACTGCCGATGGGGCGAGCGTCACGGCTTTAAGGTTACTACGCTTGATTTCCTTGACGGCGACGAGGCAGGTCTCAAATCGGCAAGTATCCTCATAGAGGGCGAAAATGCCTACGGCTTTATGAAAAGTGAGACGGGCATACACCGTCTTGTAAGAGTTTCCCCGTTTGATGCGGCAGGCAGACGCCATACCTCTTTTGCTTCGGTTGAAGTAATGCCCGAAATCGATGATACGGTCGAGGTTGAAATAGCTCCGGAGGACATTAAAATGGATGTTTACCGTTCAAGCGGTGCAGGCGGTCAAAAGGTAAACAAAACCTCATCTGCCGTAAGACTTACTCATATCCCGACGGGAATTGTTGTAGCATGCCAGGTTGAGAGAAGTCAGCATCAGAACCGAGAGGTTGCCATGAGAATGTTAAAATCCAAGCTTCTTGAAATCAAGGAGCGCGAGCATCTTGACAAAATTTCGGATATTAAGGGCGACCAAAAAGAGATAGGCTGGGGCAATCAGATACGTTCGTATGTATTTATGCCGTACACACTTGTCAAGGATAACCGCACGGGCTACGAAATGGGTAACATCAATGCGGTTATGGACGGCGATATTGACGGTTTCATAAATGCGTATCTCAAAATGCAGTCTCAGAAAAAGCTTGAGGAATAAACGCTTTATCAGTGCGGTAAGGCAGTATATCAATATGTTATTAAAGCGCGGAGTGTGTAATTTCGCGCTTTTTTGTTTGTTCGTATTTGTATAATCACTAAAACACAGACCGGCTTATAATACTATTTGTAATAATGTGTGCATTGAAAAAATATGTAGAATTTGTTATTATTTGTATGTAAAAACGGTTTTTTAGGAAAGGTAGATCTGTATGCAAAAAACATCAACCAGGATTTTGAGTGTTTTGCTGTCTGTCATTATGCTGTTGACTTTGGTCCCGTCTGCTCTTGTGAGCTACGCGGCAGAAGTCTCGCTTAACATTACGGACGAAAACGGTAATGACATTACCGAAATACAGCAGTTGACCGAGTATAAAACGCTTCAACTAAAGTATACCACGACAGGCGAATTGCCTGAGGGTACTACGGTAAAGTGGGAGAGTAACCTACCGCTTCTTGCCGACGTAGACGATAACGGTAAGGTTACGGCATATGATTCGTCAAAGACGGCTATAATTCAGCTTTGGCTTGATGAAAACGTGCGCGTGCTTCCTCTCGTAGGCGATAAAATGGCTGACGAGATTATGAAACAGCTTGAAAAGTCGGGCGTTAATCTTGACAGTATGAACGATGACCTGATAGTTTCTATTGTCAGAGGCATTGCAGGTGATACTCTTGCGGACAGCCTTGCGTCTGCTCTTGCCAATATGAATGTCGAAATAACGGCTACTGTATATGACGCAAGCGGAGCAAAGCTTGCAAGTGATAAAATTAAAATAAAGGTTCAAAAGAGTGTTGTTGCGAACATCTTTCCGACCGGAACTCATATAACCAATAAAAAGAGCGTTCCTCTTACCGTTGCCGTGGGCAAAACGGTTCAGCTTTACGCGGCGGTAACACCGGTAAGACTTAAACACTCTGTAAAATGGGAGATGGGCGGCAGCGTATTTGATACAAGCTCCGGCAAGCGTGCAACGATTTCCGATACGGGACTTGTCACATTTACTGCAGCAGGCTCGGTAACGGTTAGGGCATACGACGCGAGCAATGTAGCTTTTGTTGATACCATAACCTTTAATGTAGTTGAGCAGAAGGATCTCCCGGTTGAATCCTTTGATATTATAAGCGGCACAAAAACCGTAACAGATTCATCCGTATCCGTAAGTGAAGGCTCCACAACGCAGCTTGCAATTACAAATGTTGTTCCCGCAGGAGCATATACCGGCGACCTTACTTGGGATATCGCCGATAAGTCGATTGCCGTGGTTGATGCCTCCGGTACGGTCACCGGCCTTGACGGCGGCGACGGACTCGTTGAATACAGTAAATCCACAACCCTTACCGCAACGGCGGGCGGCGTTTCCAAAAATGTTACAATAAAGGTGTCAAGAGCCGGTGTTGTCGGCAGTATCTCCTCTGTTAAAATTGAGGGTAACAGTGCCGTTCCCAATGATACGCCGACTACCTTTAAGGCAAATGTTTTGCCGTCAAGACTTAACACAAACTCGTCGATAAAACGAGAGTGGGGACTTACAAATCCCGATACAAAAGAAATAATATGGGCAACCGCCGAGGCACCCGCCGAGACAAAGCTTGCTACGCTTTCATCCGACGGTGTATTCACCCCGAAATCGAGCGGTATTAGCGAAATACACGTAAGAGCAACTCTTAACGATAAAACCGTTGAGGACTCTCTTACCGTAACGGCGGGCAAGGCGATAACAGACTTCAGCATCGGCGGCAGCACAACGGTTAACGAGAGCAAGACCACGCAGCTTTCAATCGCGAATATAGCACCGTCCGATTATGACAAAGCACTTCTCGGAACTGTCGTATGGACTTCTTCCGACCCGTCAATAGCCACTATTGATGCAAACGGTCTTGTAAAAGGTCTTGATTCCGGCGGAACGGCCCTTTGGAACACCAAAAAGGTCACAATAACCGCAACCATCGGAAGCGTGTCTAAATCCGTAGAGATAACGGTACGCGGTAACTCAATAAGACACCTCACGGGAGTTACCATAACGGGAAATGATTATGTAATCAAGGATTTTCCGGTTACCTACACCGCTAAATTCTCTCCCGAGAGAATTTCGGTCGATAAGCAGCGCTGGGGTCTCACTAAGGACGACGGCTCGGCTCCCTGGACCTCCGACTGGAATATCGGCGACGTAAATCAGAAGAATGCATATGCTTCGGTCGATTCAAACGGCGTTGTCACGGGTATTTCGGCAGGCGATACAACACTACATGCATTCGGCAGGAACGGCGTTACAAAGGTTGACGGCGCATACGTAGAAACTCAAAAGAATATAACGGTAGTTGAGGTTGAGCCGGTAAGTATTGCGTTTACCGCGCCCACTAAGACCGATTATGTAGAGGGTAGCACAGAGCTCGATCTCACCGGTATGGAGGTTAAGCTTACATATAATCGTGCGGATATTGCCGAGTATTACGGTGAAGAGGCGGCAAACGCCTATACCGACGATCAGCTTTCCGTTCCGGTAACGGATTATACGGTAAGCTCCGTCAACACTTCGATACTTGATTCGGTGCAGTATATTATAGTTAACGTAGTAAGAGCCGGCAAAACATATCACGCAATATTCCCGATAACCGTTCACTCTAAGGCGGTAACATCAATTGAGCTTGAAAATCCTAAAAAGGATTATCTCGAGGGCGATAAGACCCTTGATCTTTCGGGTCTTAAGGTTAAGGCAAATTACAGCAACGCCGAGTCCGAATACGTCACCGATTATACGGTTGACACATCGTCATTTGACCCGGAGCTTTACGACGTTGAGCAGAATATAACCGTTACATACACACATGCGGGGCGCAGCGCTTCGGCTACATTCCCCGTAATTGTATACGGTAAACCCGTTGTCAGCGTTGATAAAGGCGATTATAACGGCGGATGGACAAGCAAGGACGTAACCTTTACTCTTTCATCGACTCACGAGCTTGACGGAGTTAAGTATTACTTTAAAACCGATTCCGCAGGCGTAGAAGCACCATTGGAAGGCAACACGCTTACCGTAAATGTGAACAGCAGCGATACATATTATTTTAAGGCTGTAAATTCCAAGGGTATTGAGAGCGATTACACCGAGGGCTACACCGTTATGCGTGATGATGTAGAGCCTTCGTTCACTCTTACTCCCGCCGTAACCGAGCTTACAAATAAGAGCTATGATGTTACAATAGGAAGTCTTAATGTAGGCGCTTCGGGAATAGCCTCCGTTACATTAAACGGTGAGGATATAACCGCTTCTCATGATTCGTTTACCGTTGCTGAGAACGGAACTTACAACGTAGTTGTAACTGCGGGTAACGGCCTTACGGCAGAAGAAAGCATCGTTATAAACAATATCGATAAAATTGCTCCCACCGTAAACAGCATAACCGTTTTACACAAAGGCATAGGCGGTGTCGCAAGAGAGGTTTCCGGAAACTTCTTCAGCAAGGCGGACACTTTATGCAGATTCTTTAACAAGACTGTTGAAATTACCGTTGATGCGTCGGATGAGGGCGTATCGGGAATAGACAAAATTGAATATCGCTTTGTAGATGAAAACGGTCAGCCGACCGGCTCCGACTGGAGCGTCTACGACAGCGAAAACAAACCGGCTAAAGACCCCGATTTCAAGGGCTTTGTAGAGGCAAGAGCTACCGATAAGGCAGGCAATGTTTCCGCGATACTTCGCTCGGACGGCGTGGTTATAGACGGTACGGCTCCCACCGATGTTACCGTTTCCGCTGTATACGGCGGTGATAAGGAATATCAAGAGGGTGCTTGGAGCGCAACAGATGTAAATATAACTCTTTCCTCCGAGGCTTATTCGGGAATTTACAAATATTATTACCGTGTTGACGGCGGCGAATGGCAGGAGCTTTCGGGCAATACCTTTACCGCAACCGAAACAGGTGAGCACAAATACGAATTTAAGGCCGAGAGTTATGCGGCTCTTGAGAGTAATGTTACCGCGTTTACGGTTAAGATAGACCGTCAGGTACCTGTTATCCGCGTCTCGTTCGAGGGTACCTTCGGCAGATGGACTGGTGAAGGCGTTACATTCAACTTCTCTACCGAGGAAGCTTCTCTTTCCGGTATTAACTATTATTATGACAACGGAAACGGCTGGACTCTTATCGACAGCGGCACGAGCATTGAGATAACCGATACAACCAACGCCGTTTACAGATTTAAAGCCGTTAACAATGCCGGCACCGAGAGTTATCCCTCTGACAGCTATCACGTAATGATAGATGCAAAGGTTCCCGAAATAACTCTTACTCCCGAGGTTACCGATGTTACTCCGAATCCTTATAAGATAAACATAAGCACCGAGGTAGGCGAGTCGGGACTTCGCGAGGTTACCTGCAACGGTCAGGATATAACCAATGAAGACTCTTACACCGTGTCACAGAACGGTACATACGTATTTACCGTAGTAGGCAAAAACGGCAGAGTTGCAACAAAGATATTTACGGTTACAAATATCGACGGCGATAAACCCGTGCTTACCGTATCTTCTTACGGTAAAACAGGCGAGTGGACAAGCGGCGACGTTACAATAGTTCTCTCGGCTACAAGCAATACCGGCGTTACATATTACTATGACGACGGAACGGGCTTTAAGGAGATGAACGGCAACGTTCTCAATATTGCCGAAAACTGCAATAAGACTTATACATTTAAGGCTGTTAATAAAGCGGGCGTTGAGAGCGATGTGTCGGACGGTGTTGTCGTTATGATTGATAAGAGCGTTCCGACGGACGTTACGGTAACGGCGGCTTGCGGTGAAGAAAATGTGGCTTCCGGTTCGCTTGTAAGGCAGGATGTGACATTTACTCTCAGCTCTTCGGCTTCGTCGGGCGTTAAATATCAGTATTCGCTTAACGGAGGCGAGTGGACAAATATTGAGGGCAACACTCTCACCACAAACGGCAGCGGAGCATATAATTACAAATTCCGCGCTGTCAGCGGCTCGGGTCTTGTCAGTGATAAGAGTGAATTTAACGTACAGGTTAAAATACGTTTGTTCGGCGATGTGAACGACGACGGCAAGGTTGACAGTACGGATTACAACCTTATCGTATATCATTCGCTCGGCATTGAAACTCTTACCGATGATCAGCTTGCTGCGGCGGACCTTAACGGAGACGGTGTTGTTGATCTCTCCGATGCTTCCGTGCTTGACCTCGTTATGGCAGGCAAATATAAAGCAGGCGAATAAAGTAAAGCAAGCCCAAAATAAAACGCTTATTCCGAAAAATCGGAATAAGCGTTTTTTGTTTAGTAAGTAGCCGGAGTTTTTATCAGAATTTGTTGTGAACCTTTTCGCAGAATGCATACATATCTTTAATATTAAGCTCCGTGCCGTCGTCGAGAACGACCTTGCCGCTCCAAAGTCCGTGAACCTGATGCGTTTTCATACCGAACAGGTTGAGCGGAAGCAGGTTTGTATAGTGGTCGTAGTACGGCTTCATAGTCAAATCAAGTCTGCCGTCCTCCGAAATAAAATGCCATTCATTCATCCATCCGGCGCCATCTTCAGGGTCTTTCTCAAGATGCACCGCGCCTATTTTATGGCATTTACCGTCATAGAATATAGCTGTTTCGGTTGCATTTGACTCGTCGCCGAAGCCCCATGTAAGCTCGAAGCCGAAGAGCTTGCCGTCAAGATAAGTGCTGCCGTTTCCCCAGTACCATGTATTTGTGTGCGGCCACACACCGCGCCCCCAGTCAAGAACCGTAAAGGTTTTATCCTTTGTAAATGTGTATTTCTCGTTCCCGGCAACAACGGTGCCTTCTGTCGCAAGGCAGTTGAGCTTTTGAGTAAGGAAGAAGCATCCCTGTTCATTAAACGGGGTCGCTATTGTTATGCTTTCGTGCTCGGGAAGCTTATAGCAGGTAACGTCGAATTTAACCTTTTTGCCTGAAGCCGTGCCTTCAAAATAGAGGCGTCTCTCCGTTTCGCGAACGTCAAATATAAGCTTTGTTCCTCCGCGCTTATATTCGGTATAGTTCGGAACGTCGCCGTTTTTGCTGAGTCGGTTTTTGTGCGGCGTGAAAAGCTCAGTTGCCATACCGCTTATTTTTCTGCCGGTCTTGAGGTTAACAAGTCCGAAAGTGGCACAGGTGGCAAGCGATATATTAAAGAAATTGAGCTGTATCATTATATTTCCGTCGCTTATCTGGTAATAATCCCATTCCTTAAGGCGCATGGTATTTTCACGTTTTATCATTTCGGGATTATATCTGAAAAGGTTGTGCTTACAATAGCCGGGTCTTGCAAGGTTCCCGTCCGGCATAAGAAGGACGGTGCTTTCTTTTATTTCGGTCTGTTTGTTCATTTTATCCAAAATCTCCTCGCTTTATAAATTTTATATTATTATACTCCAATATAAATACAAATTCAATCTGCGTTTTTTTGTCTGAAATACACAAATACCGCTTGTGCGATTATAGACAACTGTTAAGCTGCTTGACATAATATGTAAAATGTGATTTTTTCGCAAAAAAAAGTTTATTTCTAAAATGATTTGTATTATACTATTTAAGTAAAGTTTTGTATGGAGGAATACTTATGGCAAAAAACAAAATGAAAAAAACCAACACCATACATTTCGGTATTCAGCGCAAGATTGTAGCCAATATGACGACCGAATCGTGGGCAAATGTTCCTCACGTTACATACAACTACGAGCCGGACGTCACCGAATTTATGATAGAATATAAAAGGTTAAATGAAGATTGTCCGCCCGAGAAAAAGGTCACTTTAAATACCCTTATGCTCAAAATAATAGTTGAGGGGCTCAAAGCAGATCCGATTATGAATTCTCATATCGAATTTGACCGCAAGCTTGTCAGGGGAGAAATACATACCTTTGAAAATATTGATATTTCTATGCCGATGGTATTACCGAACGGCGAGATGATGACAATAAATCTTCACAACTTTGAAAACAAAAACCTTGATGAGATGGTTACGTATATTGCGGATGTAAACCGCCGTGTCGCAAACACAAATCTTGACGAGGTTATGTTTGATGTCTCTCTTGATAACACGCTTACAGCTTTAAAGCAGGGTAAAATCAAACAAACCCTTTATCGTCTTATCGGCTCAAAGACCGGTAAGCACAAGGTTAAGACCCTCAGCGGAAAGGAAAAGAGCAATTATTATAAAATTCCAGAAAAGGACAGGCTTACAAAGCACGATATCGAGCAGGGTACGATAACCGTTTCAAATATCGGCTCGGTTTACCGTGCGCAACGCGGCGAAACCTGCTTGCTTGAAATTGTTCCGCCGCAGGTTTGTGCCATAGCGGTCGGTGCCGTTCAGGATAAGCCCGTAGTTGTTGTAAATGAAGCGGGCGAAAAGGAAATAGCCATTCGTCAGGTTATGCCGCTTTGTATTGCTTTTGACCACAGAGCGCTTGATTTCGGCGAGATTGTTCCGTTTATCAAACGTCTTGATGAGATATTCGCGGCTCCCGAAATAATCCATACTTGGCGCAGCACCGGTATCAGCGAGGAGCATATGGCTGAAATAAAGGTTGAGCGTGAACAGCGCGAAGCAAAGTACGAGCAGAGCAAGGAACGTGAAAAAGCGCGCAAGGATGCAGAAAAGGCCGCCGAAAAAGCCCGCAGAGACGCCGAGAAGGCACGTAAGGATGCGGAAAAGGCAGAACGTGACGCGGCGGAAAAAGCCGAGAAAGCTCGCAAGGACGCAGAAAAAGCCGAGCGTGAAGCGGCGGAAAAAGCTAAAAAAGCCGATGAAAAGGTGAAAAAAGAGGCTGAAAAGGCGCGCAAGGATGCAGAAAAGGCCGAGCGAGATGCCGCAGAAAAAGCCGAAAAGGCACGCCGAGAGGCAGAAAAAGCAAAAATAGAAGCCGTTGCCAAGGCGGAAAAAGCAAAACGCGATGCCGAGGAAAAGGCACGCAAGGAATCCGAAAAAGCCCGTAAAGAAGCCGAAAAAGCAAAAGCCAAAGCGGCAGAGGCAAAGGCAAAAGCCGAAAAGGCTCGTAAGGCAGCGGAAGAAATTAAGACCGATAAAGCCGAAAAGGCGGCACAGGAAGCCGAAAAAGAGGCGGAGGAAGCTGAAAAAGAGGCTGAAAAGGACGAGGCAATAGCCGAGCAAACCGAAAAAGAGGCAAATAATAAATAAAACGAGCCAATGGGGCTAAAGGAGAAAAACAATGGGTAAGGACATAACTTTGGTTGTTATGGCTGCCGGTATGGGCAGTCGTTTCGGCGGATTAAAGCAGCTTGAGCCGATAGGAAAAAACGGAGAGGTAATTCTTGATTTTTCGGTTTACGATGCGGTAAAGGCAGGCTTTAATAAGGTTGTTTTTGTTATAAAACACGCAATCGAGGATGATTTTAAACGTATCGTCGGCTCGCGTATAGAAAAAAAGGTTAAGGTTGAGTACGTTTTTCAGGAGACAGATGCTCTTCCTGAGGGCTTTACCTGCCCTGCAGACCGTCAAAAGCCGTGGGGAACCGCTCATGCAATTCTCTGCTGTAAGAATGTTGTAAAAGAGCCGTTTGCGGTTGTAAATGCCGATGATTATTACGGCAGAAGCGCATTTAAGAAGATTTACGACGAGCTGTCATCGGACTTAGAGGATTATTGTATGGTCGGCTTCAGACTCAAGAATACGCTTACCGAAAACGGTACCGTTTCAAGAGGCGTTTGTGTTACAGATAATAATGCTTTAGAGAGCGTCACCGAATATACAAAAATTCGCAGCGATTGCTCATTTACCGAGGATGACGGCAAGACTTGGAATGCGTTGTCGCCGGATACGGTCGTTTCCATGAACCTTTGGGGATTCCGTCCCGACGTATTCAAATACATAGAGGATGGGTTTGTTGCTTTTCTCAAAGAAAAGCTGAATGTTCCGAAATCGGAGTATTATCTCCCGTCCGTCGTATCTTCTCTTATCGAGAGCGGAACAAAAAAGGTTAATGTTCTCGTCGCCGAGGATAAGTGGTACGGCGTAACGTATAAGGAGGATAAGCCGGCTGTTGTAGCTTCGATAGGCGAGCTTATCGACAAAGGCTACTACGACGGAATATAAAAAAGAACAATAAAATTAACGGCTGTAAGATTTGCTCTTACAGCCGTTTTGTATTGCGTTTATTTATTCCTTCCAGAATTTTCGGTCGAGACTTCTGTATTGTACCGCCTCGGCTATATGCTTGGTGTCTATCACGTCGCTGCCGTCAAGGTCGGCTATTGTTCTTGCCACTCTCAGCACCTTGTCATAGGCTCTTGCCGAAAGACCCAATTTGTCGAATGAGAGCCGCAGTATGTTGGTCGCTGCCGTGGTCATAATACAGTATTTTCTTGTGAGTGCAGAATCCATTTTAGCGTTGCAGGTGACGCTTGTCCCTTTAAAACGGCGGCGCTGAATTTCTCTTGCCTTGTTGACTCTTGCCTTAATTTCGGAAGAGCATTCTTCGGAGCCTTCCTTTTGCGAGAGGGCGTCAAAATCAACCGGCGGAACCTCAATATGTATGTCAAGCCTGTCAAGCAGAGGACCCGATACCCTTGACAGATATTTTTGCGGCGCGCCCTTCGGACAGGTGCATTTTCTTGTCGGATGTCCGAAGTAACCGCACGGACACGGGTTCATGGCGCATACAAGCATAACGCTGCAAGGATATGAAAATGTTGCGGCAACGCGCGCTATTGTTATTTTACCGTCCTCTATCGGCTGACGTAAAACTTCCATTGACGTTCTCGAAAATTCGGGCAACTCGTCAAGAAACAGTACGCCGTTATGCGCTAAGGATATTTCACCCGGGCGCGGTACCGTGCCGCCTCCGGAAAGTCCGGCAGGGGAGACGGTGTGGTGCGGCGAGCGGAAAGGACGCGCTTTTATAAGGGATATTCCCTTAGGCAAAACTCCCGCTACCGAGTATATGTTGGTTGTTTCAAGCGATTCTTCAAATGTCATATCGGGCAAGATTGACGGTATGCGTTTTGCGAGCATACTCTTACCTGAGCCCGGAGGCCCTATCATCATAACATTGTGTCCGCCTGCGGCGGCAACTTCTAAAGCTCTTTTAGCTTCGTGCTGACCCTTGACGTCGGAGAAATCCGGCAGATTATCGGGTAGGCTGTAAGATTTGAAATCGGATTCGGAAACGGGTGTTATTTTTTCTCCGCCTGTGAGATGTGACAGCAACTGCCCGACGTTCTTTACAGGATATACGGTTATGCCGCGTACAACAGCACCCTCGGCAGCGTTCGGAGCGGGAATATATATTTCCTTAACACCGCAACGCTGTGCTTTAATAACCATCGGCAAAACGCCGTTAATTCTGCGCACCTCGCCGTTTAACGACAGCTCTCCCAAAAAAGCCGAGCTGTCGGTATCGCAGGATAGCTGCCCCGTGGATTTAAGTATTGCTATCAAAATGGGCAGGTCATAAATCGGCCCCTCTTTTTTTATGTCCGCCGGTGCGAGATTTATTGTAATGCGTGACGGCGGAAAGTCAAATCCGTTATTTTTAATGGCGGAGCGGACTCTTTCGCGGCTCTCGCTGACTGCCGTATCGGGAAGTCCTACAACGTCAAAGCGCGGCATACCGCCCGAAATATCCGCTTCGACGCCGGTCATATAGGCTTCCATGCCGAAAAGCCCGACGCTTATGATTTTAGCAAACATTTATATACCCCTTTTTGATACCGCGGTAATTACGGTATATAGTCGAATTCGAGATCGTAAATCGAAACGGTGTCTCCCTCTTGAATTCCCTGCTTTACAAGCTCGTCGATTATTCCGCTCGACTTTAGAACCGTTTGAAAATATTGAAGCGACGCGTAGTCGTCAAGGTCGGTCTTTGAAAGTATTCTGTAAAGCCAGTCCGCCTCAACAGAATATATGCCGTCATTCACGGTAACCTTAAAGCCGTTGTTCTTTTTGCTCTCGAGCACCGAAAGCGGTATTTCCTCCGCTTCGTATTTTTTTACGGGAGGCAGGGTTGAGAGTTTTTCCGCAACAGCATTTATAAGCTCCTTTGTGCCGTATTTTATCGGTGCGACTATCGGGAAGTAGAGAAGTCCCTTTTTCTCAATGAAGCTCTTGAAATCCTCAAGCTGCTCGTCGGTTGCAAGGTCTATTTTGTTGCCGGCCACTATCTGCGGACATTTTGCAAGCTCGGGATTGAACTTTACAAGCTCCTCGTTTATCTTTTCAAAATCCTCCTTCGGGTCTCTTCCCTCGCTGCCGGCGACGTCAACTACGTGCACCAGCATACGACAGCGTTCTATATGCTTTAAAAATTCGTGACCGAGACCCACACCGTCCGCAGCACCCTCTATAAGACCCGGAATATCCGCCATTACAAAGCTCTGCTCGGGACCCATGGTGACAACGCCGAGAACGGGTATTATAGTTGTGAAATGATAATCGCCTATAATGGGCTTCGCCTCACTCACCACAGACAAAAGCGAGGATTTACCTACATTCGGAAAGCCGATAAGACCAACGTCGGCAATGAGCTTCAGTTCAAGCGAAATATCCCACTCCTCGCCCGGAGCGCCGCTTTTCGCAAAGCGCGGAGTTTGGCGTGTCGAGGTGGCAAAATGAGAATTGCCCCATCCGCCCTTACCGCCCTTCGCCGCTATAAACGGCTCGTCGGTTGACATATCCGCCATAATCGTTCCGCTTGTTACTTCGCGTATTACCGTGCCGCGCGGAACACGTATTATAAGGTCCTGACCTTTTTTGCCGTTTTGCCTTGCGCCTCTGCCGTCCTCACCGCTCGGAGCCTTATATTTTCTTTTGTATCTGAAATCGGATAATGTGGCAAGACTGTCATCTGCCTGAAATACTATGTTGCCGCCTCTTCCGCCGTCGCCGCCGTCGGGACCGCCCGCAGCCACATATTTCTCCCTGTGAAAAGCAACCGCACCGTTGCCGCCGTTGCCTGCTTTAATATTTATTTTAGCTATATCTACGAACATTTCTTTTTACCGTTCCTTACTGAAATTACATATATTTGACCGTATTATTGTACCATAAATATTATCCATAATAAATACCGAACAAACAATTATTTGGTCGTTTTATGTATAAATAGCATAAGTTGTGCCTAAAGTATTGACTAACACAATATGTTGTGGTATTATGCGTTTGGAATTAAAAAAGCATTAGCTCCGCAACGCAAATGTCCTAATTTTAGGACTTATATACCGAAAAAATCCGAACATTTGTATTGACAAAATATAAATTGTTGGTATAATAAGGGTGTAATGAAACACAAACAAATGTTCTAAAGAACCGGAGGTCCTTAATATGTCAGCATTCACAGCCATTTCTTCTATGATAGAGCTCGCAGTTATTATCTTTCTTATATACGGATTTTATAAGGAGGATAAGTTCATCGCCTTTGAGCAAAAGGTCAAGATGATTATAGTTGTCAATTACCGCAGATACAAGAGAAAAAAGCGTGTTGAGCAAATGCGTAAAAACCGTGAATTCAAGCTTGTTGACGGCGGCAGAAAGGGTGCCGAGAGAGGCAGCTTTCACGTAGCTTAATCTTCCATTTCTATATAAAGTCTTAAAGCAAGAAGCCGTGGGTATTATCCGCGGCTTCTTGCTTTTTTCGTAGTCTTTAAACTGCGGAAACGCCGTATGGATTTTAGCACATAAAACGACAAAATCAACGGCTTTTCAAAAGTGCACAAAAACAGAGTGCTGTGTTTGTGCAACTTCGTCATCTTTTCGCGACTAAATTTCGGCTATTTATTGACAAATCATATTTTTGCGTGTAAGATAATTTTCATCATAAATGATTTATTGCAGGATTCGCTTTTAAATCTTGCAAAATTAGCTACAGGAGGTCATTTTATGAAAATGTCATTGAAAAAGGTTCTGGCAGCAGTTCTTGCTTTGACTTTCCTTGCAGCTTGCTTTACGGCTTGCGGCAGTAAGGGAACCGGCAGCAGCTCTTCAGACGGTAAAACACTTAAAATAGGTTCCAGCGGACCGCTTACAGGCGACGCGGCAGCTTACGGTATTGCCGTTAAAAACGGTATACAGCTTGCTGTTGACGAAATTAACGCTGCAGGCGGCGTAAACGGTATGAAGCTTGAGTTCCAGATGGAGGACGATGAAGCCGATGCCGAAAAAGCAGTAAACGCATACAATACTCTTAAGGATAACGGTATGAAGGTATTCATAGGCACCGTTACCACAGGTGCTTGCCTTTCTGTTATCAGCCAGACTAAGGCTGATAATATGTTCCAGATAACACCTTCTGCTTCGGCAGCTAAGGTAATAGCAAATGACAACTGCTTCCAGGTTTGCTTTACAGACCCCAACCAGGGTACTGCTTCCGCAGACTATATCGCAAGCAAGGGTCTTGCTACAAAGGTAGCTGTTATCTATAACAGCTCCGATGCTTATTCTTCGGGCATTTATGACAACTTTAAGGCTGAAGCGGCTGCAAAGGGTCTTGACCTTGTAGCTTCCGAAGCATTCACAGGCGACAGCAAGCAGGACTTCTCTTCTCAGCTTTCAAAGATTAAGGCTTCCGGCGCAGAGCTTATATTCCTCCCGATTTATTATCAGGAAGCTTCTCTTATCCTTTCTCAGGCTAAGAACGCCGGTATTACAGCTAAGTTCTTCGGCTGTGACGGTCTTGACGGACTTCTTAACATCGAGAACTTTGATAAGTCTCTTGCGGAAAACGTAATGCTTCTTACCCCGTTTGCAGCTAATGCTACCGACGAGACAACCAAGAAGTTCGTTGCCGCTTACAATGCAAAGTATGACCCGTCTACTCTTAATCAGTTTGCGGCAGACGCTTATGACGCTGTTTATGTTGTAAAGGCAGCTGCGGAAAAAGCAGGTGTTACAGGCGATATGAGCGTTTCCGATATTTGCAATGCTCTCAAGGGAGCCATGACCGAAATCACCGTTGACGGTGTAACAGGTTCAGGTATGACCTGGAAAGCAACAGGCGAAGTAAACAAAGAGCCGAAAGCGGTTAAGATTGAAAACGGCGAATATCAGCCGATGGACTGATTTCTTCGGTTAAAGGCTGAATACGGGTCGGCAGCTTACGGCTGCCGACCCTTTTTGTTTCCTACATTATCGCTTTAATTGGGTGAAATATAATGAAAAGCGCGCCGCCCGATTATTCATTTTTGCATATTTTTCTCGTTGTAATGGCAAAGAGGATATGTTATACTATTTATATTTTAAACAAGAAACATTTTTAGTTTGGGGTGCAGTAAATTGACTTTTATAACAAACCTTATAAACGGCGTCAGTCTCGGCAGTATATATGCCGTAATAGCGCTCGGCTACACCATGGTTTACGGTATCGCCAAAATGCTTAACTTTGCGCACGGCGATGTAATAATGGTCGGTGCATACATAGTATTTGCGTTGACCTCATACGCCGGGGTAAATCCTTATCTCGCACTCGTTATATCTATGGCGGCGTGTACCTTGCTCGGTATGGCAATAGAAAGATTTGCCTATAAGCCGTTAAGAGGCGCTTCTCCTCTTGCCGTTCTTATAACCGCAATAGGTGTCAGCTACTTTCTTCAGAATATGGCACTTTTGATTTTCGGCTCGCAGGCAAAGAGCTTTACCTCTATTGTAAATCTACCGGCACTTACGCTTGCCGGCGGTAAAATAACAATAAGCGCCGAAACTATAGTTACCATAATAGTTTCGCTCATAATAATGGTTTCGCTTACTCTTTTTGTAAATAAGACAAAGCCGGGCCGCGCAATGCTCGCAGTATCCGAGGATAAGGGAGCGGCTCAGCTTATGGGCGTAAACGTAAATGCGACCATTTCTCTCACATTTGCCATAGGCTCGGGGCTGGCGGCCGTTGCAGGCGTACTCCTTTGCTCGGCTTATCCCACACTTTCGTCGCAGACAGGCGCAATGCCCGGCATTAAGGCATTCGTAGCTGCCGTTCTCGGCGGTATCGGTTCTATTCCGGGTGCCGTAATCGGCGGTGTGCTTATAGGCGTTATAGAAATACTCAGCCGCTCTTATATTTCTTCGCAGATGGCTGACGCTATCGTGTTTGCCGTACTTATAATAGTGCTTCTTGTTAAGCCGACGGGCATTCTCGGCAAGAAGTATATTGAAAAGGTTTAAGGAGGGTACAAAGATGGCATCAACAAAGTCAAAACTGATCAAAAAAAGTACCCGAAGCGACCTCATAACCTACGCTATGGTTTTCGTTGTATTTGCCGTAGTTGAAATACTCAAGTCCACGGGAAATATATCGAGCCTTTTGAGGGGCCTTTTGGTTCCTCTGTGTATGTACTCCATACTTGCCGTTTCTCTTAACCTTGTAGTCGGTTATCTCGGAGAGCTTTCGCTCGGCCATGCGGGGTTTATGTGCGTCGGTGCGTATGCAAGCTCGATTTTCTCGGTAGTTACGCAAAACACTCTTACAAATGCATGGATTCGTTTTCCGCTCGCAATACTTGTCGGCGGACTTTGCGCGGCAATATTCGGCGTGCTTATAGGCATACCGGTTTTAAGATTAAAGGGCGACTATCTTGCAATAGTAACGCTTGCGTTCGGCGAGATAATTAAGAACATACTCGGAACAATATACGTCGGATATGACAGTCACGGTATTCACGCATCCTTTACGAGTCAGTCGTCGTTAAATCTTGAGGCTGACGGTACCGTTCTTATAAACGGGCCGCTCGGTATAACCGGAACACCCAACGATTCAACATTTATAATAGGTATAGTTCTTCTTCTTATCACGCTGTTTGTAATTCTGAACTTTATTCATTCGCGCGCCGGCAGAGCGGTAATGTCTCTGCGTGACAATCGTATAGCCGCCGAATCGGTGGGTATAAGCGTGACTAAATATAAGCTTATCGCCTTTTCGCTTTCCGCATTTTTTGCAGGCATAGCCGGCGTTTTGTATTCGCATAACCTCAGCGTGCTTGCCGCAACATCAAAGAATTTCGGCTACAATATGTCAATAATGATACTCGTATTTGTGGTTCTCGGCGGCATAGGCAATATACGCGGCTCTATAATCGCGGCGTGTATGCTTACGGCTTTGCCGGAGGTTCTCCGCGGACTTCGCGATTACAGAATGCTCATATATGCGGTAGTGCTTATTGTTATGATGATAATGACCTCAAGCCCCAAGGCAATCGCTTTCTGGGAGACTCATTCGATAAAAAAGTTCTTCAAAAAGGGAAACGGTAAGACCAAAAAGGAGGCACGGTAATTATGGCATTGCTCGAAGCTAAAAATTTAAGCATAACCTTCGGCGGTCTTAAAGCCGTTGATGATTTTAACGTAGAAATAGAAAAAGGCGAGCTCTATGGTCTTATAGGACCGAACGGCGCAGGTAAAACGACCATATTCAACCTTCTTACGGGCGTATATAAGCCTACCGAGGGTCAGGCTACTCTCGACGGCACCGTTATAACTGGCAAAAAGACCATTGATATATGCAAGGCAGGCGTTGCAAGAACCTTCCAAAACATCCGACTTTTCGGTCAGATGTCGGTTCTTGATAATGTTAAGGTGGGACTTCACAATCATTATAAGTACAATACGGCAGCAGGTATATTCAAGCTTCCGTCATATTTCAAAAAAGAGCGTGCAATGGACGAAAAGGCGATGGAGCTTTTAAAGGTTTTCGACCTTGATAAAGAAGCGTCTTATCTTTCTTCAAATCTTCCGTACGGAAAGCAGCGCAAGCTTGAAATAGCGAGAGCACTTGCGACTGAGCCGAAGCTTTTGCTCCTTGACGAGCCGGCGGCGGGTATGAATCCCAATGAGACAGAGGAGCTTATGGAGACAATACGCTTTGTCCGCGATGAGTTCGATATGACCATACTTCTTATAGAGCACGATATGAAGCTTGTTTCCGGCATATGCGAGGAGCTTACGGTTCTTAACTTCGGTCATGTCCTGTGTCAGGGCAAAACGTCCGATGTGCTCAATAATCCCGAAGTTATCACAGCATATCTCGGCGAATAAGGAGGAGCAGCTATGGCATTACTTGAAATTAAGGATCTTGAAGTTAATTACGGCGTTATAAAGGCTATTAAGGGCGTTTCCTTTGATGTAAACGAGGGCGAAATTATTGCACTTATCGGAGCCAACGGCGCAGGTAAAACAACCATTCTCCACACGATCACCGGCCTTATTCAGGCTAAAAAAGGCTCTATTGTGTTTGACGGCAAAGAGCTTACTAAAACTCCGCCGCACAAAATAGTTTCCATGGGTATGGCACACGTTCCGGAGGGCAGACGTATTTTCCAGCAGCTTTCGGTACTCGAAAACCTAAAGCTCGGCGCATATACCCGCAAGGATAAATCCGAAATTGCCTCAACTCTTAAAATGGTTTACGAGCGTTTTCCGCGACTTGAGGAACGTAAAAATCAGGTTGCAGGCACATTGTCGGGCGGTGAGCAGCAGATGCTTGCAATGGGCAGAGCACTTATGTCCAAGCCGAGAATTATTTTGATGGATGAACCGTCCATGGGACTTTCCCCGTTGCTTGTTTCGGAAATCTTTGATATAATAAAGGTGATCAATGAGAGCGGAACAACCGTTCTTTTGGTTGAGCAAAACGCCAAGAAGGCTCTTTCGATTGCCGATAGGGCATATGTACTCGAAACAGGTAAAATAACTCTTTCGGGAGACGCAAAAGACCTTATAAACGACGAGTCGGTTAAAAAGGCTTATCTCGGCGAATAATATCATATCGTTTTGAGAGGTTCGGTGAGCTTATGAACGAAAAATTTGTAATTACCATCGCAAGAGGATACGGAAGCGGCGGCAGAACAATAGGCAAAATGCTGTCAAAAAACCTTTCGATTCCCTTTTATGACCGCGACCTTGTCTATATGGCGTCGGAGGAGAGCGGAATAAACGTAAAGCTGTTCGGCCAAAACGATGAGTCCGTGAAAAAAAGTATTTTTTCCCCGGCAAGCGACAGATATACGGGCGATTTGATTCCGCCGGAGAGCAGTGCTTTTGTTTCACATAAAAACATCTTTAATTATCAGGCGAAAATAATTAAAGACCTTGCCGTAAAGGGCTCGTGCATAATAGTAGGCAGATGTGCCGACTATATACTTCGCGATATGCCGAATGTTGTGAAGGTGTTTGTTTGGGCACCCATGAACGATTGCATTAAGAACGTCAAGGTGCTTGAGCCATCGCTCAGCGATAAGGAAGCAGAGCGTAAAATCAAAAAGATAGACGCTCACCGCAGCGATTATTACCGCTACTATACCTGCCGCGAGTGGGACAGCTTCAAAAACTACGACCTGTGTATAAACAGCTCGTCGGCGGGCTTTGATAAGACCGCAAAGTACATAGAGGAATTTGTAAAAATTAAACTCGGCAAGTAAACAAAAAAATAAGCTCCGCAGTTTTGGCTTGTGACCTTAACCGCGGAGCTTTTTTTATTATTCTGTCGGGATTTAATATACGGCAAACTGGCTGTTATAGAGCTTTTTGTAAAATCCGTTTTGCTCTATAAGCTCATCGTGACGTCCGCGCTCGATTATTTTCCCGTCGCGCATTACAAGAATTACATCGGCATTTTTTATGGTGGAGAGGCGGTGTGCAACGATAAACGTTGTTCTGCCCTCCATCAAAAGGGCAAACGCCTTCTGTATTCTGACCTCGGTTCTTGTATCGATGGAGCTTGTGGCTTCGTCCAATATAAGCATAGGCGGCTTTGTCAGCATTACTCGTGCTATACACAAAAGCTGCTTTTGACCTTCCGAGAGGTTATCTCCGCTCTCCGAGATAAAAGTGTCATAGCCGTTTTCGAGCCTTTTTATAAAGCTGTGAGCGTGAGCCGCCTTTGCCGCCTCAATTACCTCCTCGCATGTGGCGTCCGGCTTTCCGTAAGCTATATTGTCAAATATTGTGCCGGAAAACAGCCAGGTGTCTTGAAGAACCATTCCGAATCCGGAACGCAGCGAGTCGCGCGTGACAGAGGCTATATTTACGTTGTCTATGTCAATTTCACCGCCGGAGACATCGTAGAATCTCATTAAAAGGTTTATGAGCGTTGTCTTGCCGCAGCCTGTGGGCCCTACTATGGCTATTGTTTTGCCGCTGTCAGCCCTTATATTAAGTCCCTCGATAAACGGCTTGTTTTTGCTGTATGAAAACGAAACATTGTTAAATTCAACCGTGCCGTTTTTGGCTTTAAGCTCCTTTGCGCCCTCGTCCGACGGTTCATCATTGCAGTCAAGAAGTTTGAATACACGTTCGGCGCTTGCAAGTGCATTCTGAAATTCGGCAACAACGCTTGATATTTCGTTGAACGGCTTTGTGTACTGTGTGCAGTATGTGAGGAAAGAAGAGAGCTTACCTACGGAAATACCGCCCTTTACCGTGAGTATTGAGCCGAGAACAGCAACAACGGCATATATCATAGCGTTAACAAATCTCGTGCAGGGATTAGTAAGTGCCGCATAGAAATGCGCGGTTGTACCGACCTTCTTAAGCTTTTCGTTTATTTCGTGAAAATGACGGTAAGCGTCCTCTTCGCCGTTGAATGCTGTTACTATATCGGCTCCCTCTATCATCTCAGCGGCAAATCCGGTTATTTCACCGCGGTATTTTGCCTGCTTTACGTAATTTTTGTGCGCGTGCTTTGCTATAAACGAAGCGACAAAAAACGAAAGGGGAGTCAGCACCACAACTGCGAGCGTGATATACCAGTTTATTGTGAACATAAATATCAGCGTACCGAGTATTGTCACAATGCCGGAGAATATCTGGGTAAAGCCCTGTAAAAGACCGGTGGAGACAATATCTATGTCGGTGACAACAGTATTTATTATGTCACCGTGTGCCGTGGAGTCAATATATGAAAGCGGCACCTTTGTAAGCTTTTCAAAGACCTCGGTTCTCATTTTTTGAACGGTTTTAAATGAGAGCTTATTTGAATTATACGTCATTATCCATTGGAAAAGCGCCGAAACAACAATGCATATCGCGAGAACCACGCCGACCTTAAAAAGCCTTGCGAAATCGACGTCGCCTTTAGCCGTTATGCAGTCTACGCCTTTACCGATGAGAATGGGTACCATAAGCGACAGCGCAATGCCGACAAATGCGGAAAAAATCGCCCCGAAGAGATTGGATTTAAACGGACTTATATATTTTATGAGACGTTTTGTGTTTTTCATACGGAGGCAACCTCCTTTTCTGAAAGCTGTGACAGACAAATGTCGCGGTATACTTCATTTGTTTTGTATAGCTCCTTGTGCGTACCGGTTGCCACAAGCTCACCGTCGTCGAGAACGAGTATTTTATCGGCATTCTTTACCGTGTTGACGCGCTGCGATACCAAAAATACGGTTGTGTCATTTAAGATTTCTTTCAAAGCTTTTCTCAGAGCTGCGTCTGTGGCGAAGTCAAGCGCGCTTGATGAATCGTCAAAAATCAATATCCGAGGGTGCCCCATTATTGCCCTTGCTATGCAAAGACGCTGCTTTTGGCCTCCCGACAGATTTTTGCTCTTTTCCTCAATTAAGGTGTTTGTGCCGTCCTTTAGCTTTGATACAAATTCCGCGCTTTGCGAAACCTTGAGCGCAAAATCAATGTCTCTGTCATCGGCGGAGCGGTCACCCATCAGCAGGTTGTCCTTTATTGTACCCGAAAAAAGATTGCTCTTTTGCGGTACAACATGTATGACGTGCCTTAAATACCCGAATTTACAGTCTCGCACATCGTGGCCGAATACCTTGACGCTGCCGCTTTTAACGTCGCTGAAGCGCGGTATCAGATTTACGAGTGTGCTTTTGCCTGCGCCCGTACCGCCTATAATTCCTATCGTTTCGCCCTTCTCGGCTGTAAAGCTGATGTTTGACAGGGCGTTTTCGTCGGATTTTGGGAATGCGTAGCTGACATCGGTGAATTCGACCGCCGCAGCAGCTTCATCGCCGTTTTGATATGCCGCGTCGTCATCCTTTATGCTCGGCTCGGCGTCCAATACCTCTTTAACGCGCTGAACGCTTGCGAGTGCCTTTGTAAATACGACTATTACGTTTGCAAATACGATTATTGAAAGAAGTATCTGTGTCATATAGCTTATAAGTGCTATTATTTTTCCCTGCGACAGCTCGCCCGAATATACGTTTTTTCCACCGAAATACAGCAAAATTACTATTGCGAGGTTCATCACGGCAAATGTCATTGGGTTCAGAAGTGCCGAAAGGCTGCCCACACGGAAGTTTATCTTAGTCAGCTCGTCATTCTTATCGCCAAAGCGCTCTTTTTCGTGATTGCTTTTTGAAAATGCGCGTATAACTCTGACGCCGGAAAGATTTTCCTTGACAACAAGCGAGACCTTATCAAGTACCTTTTGTATCACCTTGTAAAGCGGCAGGCTCTTAGTCAGAACATAGTACATAATAAGACTGACCAAAAGACCTGCTGCAAAGAAGATTATTGACATTTTAAGATCAAGCTTCATTGCCATAATAAGCGAACCGGCTATTAAAAACGGCGAGCGAAACATAAGACGTATAAACATTGCAACGCCCGACTGTATCTGGTTTACGTCGTTTGTAATTCTCGTTATAAGCGATGACGAAGAAAAGGCGTCAATATCGCTTTGTGCAAAGGAATTTATCTTTTTAAACATATCGTTTCTGATTTCCGTGCCAACTCCCTGTTGGGCAACGGCGGCGCTGTATTGACATACTATGGCACACAAAAGGCCCAGTATACCGAGGCTTGCCATCAAAAGCCCCATTTTTATAATGTATGGCACATCGCCGTTTTTGATTCCCACGTCAATGATTTTAGCCATAACGAGCGGGACCAAAAGTTCAAGTATGGCCTCGGCGAGCTTAAACGCCGGCCCTAAGATAAATTGCTTTTTATAAAGAGCGTAATACTTTTTCATAGTTGCTCCTTTTGAATGAAATTTTGATTATAATAGTATATCACTTTTATTCTCTTTTTCAATCTCTTAAGTATATATTCGCTTTTTTATCGAAAAAACAGCCGCCCGAGAACTGCTTTTGTCTCTCGGACGGCTGTTATGTTAAATCTCAAAATCGCTTTTTGAAAATTCGGGCGCTGTCGGATGTAGTTTCGGTTCGCGTTTAAAAATATCATACTTGTATTTTTTACAGCACCAATCTTTTGACACAACGCCCTTTTTGGGGCAGAGCACCGTATCGCCGTCATTTGTCGGCGTTGAAAATTCACAGTATTCACATTTCGGAGAAATGTTTCCGCCAAGCATCTTATCCTTCATCCGTTTCACCCCGATTACATTGTGTATTACTATGCTAACACATTTTTTTATCCGAATCAACCTCTAAGATGAGCAGTACGCTCATTATAAGCAGTGCCGCAAGAGCCGGTACGGAAACCGAATAGGCTGCCGGAGTTACGGAGCTGTCTGTTGCAAAGACAGATACCTCGCATGGGAAGACCTTTAAAAGCTCCATACATATTATTGCCGAAAAAGACGCGCATACCGCTCTTGCCGTGTAAAAATACCGCATTTTGAGCTTTGTGTATCTGAGATACGACATTATCTGGCAGTGTACCGACAGACCGCCGAAGGATATTATTGCGGCTAAGGCGGGTATCGGAGCTTTTCCGGCGGCAGCGCGGCAGCCGTTTGTGACCTCGAGGATGAATTCAAAGAAAAGAGCAGCTCCGGGCGGTATAGGTAAGGTAGATAAACCGTCGCATACGGTTTTAAAAATAACTACCCAGGCGCATATTTTTATTACGTCGTTTGTGGCGTCGCCCACGGAACGTACAAAAGCTCCGACAGGGTCGCAAAGTGTAAACGGAATTTCGCTTTTACCCTTTTCCTCCGCCGTTTTATCATACAGAGCCATTGAAAAGATACCGGTAAAAAATGATGCCGAAACAGTGGATATGTATAACAGCACGCCGGCTTTGACGCTTCCGAGCATCTCCGAGCCAACCGTCCCTATCACAAAGGCGGGGCCCGCGTTTATGCAAAAAAGACAAGCTCTTTGCGCCTCGTTTTCGGTTATCGCATTTTTCTTGAGCAATTCATATGTCATTTTTGCGCCTATGGGAAATCCGCCTATCTGCGACATAATAATAACCGGAGCCAAAACGCCCGGAAGCCTGAACAGCTTTTCGCACACCTTATCAAACGGTTTTCCCGCGGCTTCTCCGAGACCCGAGCGCAGAAGAAAGGAGGCCACCGTCATAAACGGAAACAGGGACGGCACGACCGTTTCCGCCGCCAAAAGTATTCCGCTTCTGACGCCCTCGGAGCATATCTCCGGCCTTGTAAACAAAAACAGGCACACCAAAGCAGTCAATATAACCGGAACTATATATTTTCGGCATTGATTTTTATCCATTCTTTTCACCCTTTTCCGTAATTTAAATATATGAGGCGGCATATTTATATATGAGCTTAAAATGACTTTTCGGAGGGATCGGTTTTGACCGCAAGAAGAAAGCAACGAAAAAAAGTGTCCGAGCAAAAAATTGTCGGTGCGCTTGATATGCCTAAAATTTTGAGCCCGTCCGTGCCGCATATTGAGATGGAGGGCAATAAGGAGGCGGTCGTTGACGGCTGCTTCGGAATAACGGAATATGACAATGACAGGATTTCACTCAATGCAGGCTCTCTGACCGTTACCTTTTGCGGCAGCGACCTTACGCTGTGTTCTTATTCCGACGAACAGACGGTGATAAAGGGCAGTATAATTTCGATTGAATTTACGGGCTGAGGTGGACTTTATGTCGATAATACGTTTTTTGAGATTTGTTTTCGGGTATGTTGAATTTTGCGCGGAGGGTGGTTTTCCCGAACGCTTTATAAATCTGTGCTCCGTTTATCACGTAAGATTGTGGGATGTAAAACGAGTAAAAGACAAGCTGTATGCAAAAACTATGCTTCGAGACTATAAAAATATTAGGGAGGCGGTAAGGCGTTCCGGGGTAAAAACAAGAATAATCAAAAAAACGGGTTTGCCTTTTTTTACATTTAAGCAGCGAAAGAGAGTGGGACTTGTAATAGGCGTTGCCGCGGCGATAATCACCGTTTCGTATTTATCGACTATGATATGGACTGTATCCGTCAGCGGAAACGAAAACATATCAGACGAGCAAATTCTCAATGTATTTTCTTCATTGGGAGTAAAACCCGGAGCAAAGCGCCGAGATATAAACGCAAAAGAGATTTCAGACGAGGCTTTAAAAATATTTGACGGTGATTTGTCGTTTGCGGTTGTCAATCTGAACGGCTCTAATGCGTCCGTGGAGGTGCGTGAAAGCGTGCCGGCACCGAAGATAGAGGACAACGAAACCCCATGTAATATAGTTGCGTCGGAGGACGGCGTGGTGACAAAGGTACAGTTGTATTCGGGTCAAGAGGAGATAAAGGCAGGCTCTGCCGTGCTGAAGGGCAATCTTCTCATATCCGGTGTAAAGACAAATCAAGACAAGACCGAATCGCTCGTACATGCGGCAGGCAACGTGTATGCGGAAGTCGAAAAAAACATTTCTTCCGATTTTGAAAATTCGGAATTTTGCGCGCCTTCGCGTGAAAAAATAAGGTATGCGCTGTATTTTTTCAATGTTAAAATTCCGCTCGGAGGTGTTCCCGATTACGGAGAAAAATATGCGGTGAGCTTTCTTGCGTCAACAGATAAAACCGTCTTGCCCATGGGTATAATAAGGGTACGTTCTACCGAATATAACAGAGATTTTTTGTTGGAGGATGAAAGCTGTCGGGAGCTTTTGTCGGCAAAAAAATACACAGACCTTTGCAGGAGTGAATTGAAAAATTGTAAGATTATTTCCTCTGATATACAAAAAAACGGTTCAAGACTCAGCGGAGCATACAAATGTGAAAAACAAATAGGCGTTGAGAGCGAGATTTTTGTTGAAAAAAATTAGTGACTAATCACAAAAATTGTGATACTATATATTAAATATCGACAGAAAATTATCTAAGGTGGTTTTTTAGTGTTTGAGCAGGTCCTCAGTATTGACCGTATGGAAAATGCCGTAAGCTTATTCGGCAGCTTTGACGAGAATATAAGACTTATAGAAAGTGAATTTTCGGTTACGGTTTTAAATCGCGGCTCCGACCTTAAAATAAGCGGCGAGGCGGAAAATGTGGCTAAGGCCACAACCGCCATAGAGCGCCTTTTAGCCCTTATAAATAAGGGCGAAGCTCTTTCCGATCAAAACGTGCGATATGTCATATCTCTTGTTAAGGACGGCGAAGAGGACAAGCTTATGTCCTTATCGGGCGATTGCGTCTGCATAACATCTAAGGGCAAACCCGTAAAGCCGAAAACGCTCGGTCAGAAAAAGTATGTCGAGGCAATACGAAAAAATACAATAGTTTTGGGTGCGGGTCCTGCCGGCACGGGTAAAACATATCTTGCCGTCGCCATGGCCGTCACTGCCTTTCGCGCAAAGGAGGTCAATCGCATTATCTTGACACGTCCGGCGGTTGAGGCAGGCGAAAAGCTCGGATTTTTGCCGGGCGATTTGCAGCAAAAGGTTGACCCTTATTTAAGACCGCTGTATGACGCGCTTTTTGATATGCTCGGGGCAGAGGCGTTCGCCCGTTATCAGGAGCGCGGCTCTATTGAGGTGGCACCGCTCGCGTATATGCGCGGCAGAACTCTTGACGACAGCTTTATAATACTTGACGAGGCGCAAAACACCACTCGCGAGCAGATGAAAATGTTTTTGACACGTCTCGGCTTCAACTCTAAAATGGTAGTAACCGGCGATGTTACCCAAATAGATTTACCGGACGGGAAAAGGTCGGGGCTTACCGACGCTATGAGAATACTCAGAAATGTTCCGGATATTTCAATAAATACGTTCACCGAAAAGGACGTAGTAAGGCATAAATTAGTACAGGATATAATCAAAGCATATGAGAAAAATGAGGAGAAAAGAAAATGACAGACAAAATTAAGGTAATCATCTCAAACAAACAGAAAACGGTAAAAATACCTACGGGTGTGCGTATGCTCGTCCGTCGCTGTTGCAATGCGGTACTCGCAATGGAGCAATTTGAAGGCTCCGCCGAAATCAGCGTGTCCTTCGTGGACGACGCCGAGATAAGAGAGCTTAACAAAAAACACCGTAATATCGACGCGTCAACAGATGTTTTGTCTTTTCCGCTCGGTGAAAACGGCGTTTACGATATAAATCATGACACCGGTGCAAAAATGCTCGGCGACATAGTTATATCAATCGAGCATGCAGTAGCTCAAGCAGAGGAATACGGACACTCTCTTCAGAGGGAAATCGCGTTTTTGACCGTCCATTCTCTTTTGCATCTTCTTGGTTATGACCATGTGAACGGCGGTCTTGAAGCGGTACATATGCGCGAAAAAGAGGAGACTGTGTTAACACAGCTCGGTCTCAAACGCAACGGCAGCTATTATATAGACCAGAGTGAGGATAAAATCTGATGCGCGGGCTCATAAGGAGCTTCGGCTATGCTTTCCGCGGAATATTTTACACACTTAAACACGAGCGCAATATGAGAATACATTTTGTCTGTATGATATATATGTATTCTTTTTTGCTGATGGCGGACTTTTTTGAGATTACAAGAACTCAGTTTGCGATAATATTTCTTGCAAACGCACTTGTTGTGTCTCTTGAGCTTGTCAACACCGCAGTTGAAAGAACCGTTGATTTGGCAAGCACCGAATGGACGGATAACGGCAGGGCGGCAAAGGATACTGCGGCAGGAGCCGTTTTGGTATCGGCAATATTTGCCGTTCTCACGGGAATTATGATAATGTGGCAGCCAAAGGCCTTTTCGGCACTTTATGTTTATTTTAAGGAGCACATATTATATTTTGTGCTGTTTCTTTTAAGTCTTGTTGTCGCTTTTATTTTTATATTTAAAGGTTTTCCGCAAATTAAGAAAAAATCTTCCGACAGAGCGGATAAGGAGAAAAAATGAACGAATCAAAATCAGCTTTTGCAGCCATAGTCGGCAAGGCAAACGTCGGCAAATCTTCGATACTCAACCGACTTATAGGCAGTAAAATAGCCATAGTATCCGGTAAACCTCAGACCACCCGTACAAAAATTATGGGCGTTTTGACTACCGATGATAATGTTCAGCTTGTTTTTACCGACACTCCGGGATTTTTTAAACCTAAGGACAAGCTCGGCGAATATATGGTTGAGGCGGTAAACGACAGCATATCCGGCGTTGAAGAGTGCCTGTTTGTCGTCGATGCGACGGATAAAGAGCTTAACGCCGCGGAAAAGGAGCTTATAAATAAATTTCGCTCGGCAAAAATGCCTGTTATAACAGCTCTTAACAAAATAGATATGATAAGCCGTAAGGAAGAGCTTATCTCTAAAATTGCGGCTCTTTCGGAGCAGTATGATTTTGAAGCGATTGTTCCCGTCAGCGCAAAAACGGGCGAGGGTATAGAGGCTTTGCTCTCGGAGCTTAAAAAGCATGCCGAAAACAGCCCGCACTTTTTCCCGGATGACACGTTGACCGATCAGCCCGAAAGAGTGCTTGCAGCTGAGATGATACGCGAAAAAATGCTCCGCCTGCTTGATAAGGAGATACCTCACGGTGTTGCGGTTTCCATCGAGCTTATGCGCGAGCGTGATGCGAGCGATATTATGGACGTAGAAGCCACTATTTACTGCGAGCGCGAGTCCCACAAGGGAATAATTATAGGCAAGGGCGGAAGCATGTTGAAAAAAATATCGACCTTTGCCCGTGAAGATATGGAAAAATTCTTCGGCATAAAGGTCAATCTCAGATGCTGGGTCAAGGTTAAAGAGGACTGGCGTAACAGAGAGGGACTTATACACAATTTTGGTCTTGATTGACAGACATAATACCGCCGCACACGGAGAATTTAAATATATAAGTTTTCCGAGGGCGGTGTTTTTTATCTATAACGAGATTTATTGGAATTTGTTTGCGAAAAGCGGTAAAATCGAGGACTATCTTATATACCGCCGAGAGCAAAACAGCGTCGGTTGTTCAGCCGAAAAGGGCAAAAGCGATGGGTGTGAATGTAAAGGGGCTTATCTTAAAAGAACAGAATATAGGCGAAAACGATAAGCTTGTAACGGTGCTGACTGACAGCCTCGGAGTGTTACGCGCATTTGTCAGGGGTGCCAAAAAGTTAAGCAGCAAAAAGCAGTCGGCAACGGGGCTTTTGTGCTATTCCAAACTGTCGCTTTACAAAACTAAGGACAGCTACATAATAGAAGAGGCCGAGAGCATAGAGAGCTTTTTCGGCTTGCGAAACGACATAGAAAAGCTGTCGCTCGCACAGTATTTTTGCGATATAGCCTTTGAGCTGTCGCCTAAGGAGGACGATGCGACGGACTTTTTGCGCGTGGTGCTAAATTCGCTGTATTTTTTGGCAAACGGAAAAAGGCCTCCGCTTTTGTTAAAGGCAATAACCGAATTAAGGCTTGTTTCTCTTGCCGGCTATATGCCGAACCTTATCGCCTGCGAAAGGTGCGGAGCATTTGAGACGCCGATAATGTATTTTGATATGGAAAGAGGCTTGCTTTACTGCGACAACTGTGCCGATGAGAACGCTCTTTTCCCTCTTGAGATAGGCGTTGTCAGCGCAATGCGCCATATAGTTTTTGCCAAAATAGATATATTATACAATTTTAAGCTGTCGCCTGAAGCAAGCGAGGACCTCAGCTACATCACCGAGAAATACCTTGCCTCAAAGACGGACAGACCGTTTAAAACACTTGATTTTTATTATTCTGTAAAGGACTAATTATGAATAAATACCACATTTCACTTGAGCTTCCGAAAATACTTTTAACTCTTTCGGAAATGACCTCCTGCGAGGAGGCAAGGCTTGCGGCGTTGTCGCTGCAGCCGAGCGGCGATTTTTTTGAGGTGCAAAAACGCCTTTCCGAAACGGAGGCTGCTCATATACTCATAGCAAAATTCGGCGCGCCCTCGTTCGGAGGCCTTATAAATGTTAACAATCAGCTGAGCCGTGCGTCGTCCGGCGGCACGCTGTCCATGCGTGAGCTTTTGGATATTTCCTGCGATTTGCGCGTGATACGCGGTATAACCGAGTGGCGCTCAAAAAGTGCCGGTATGGATACCGCGATAGACGACCTTTTTAATTCGCTCTACACAAATAAATATCTTGAAGATAAAATAAACAATGCTGTTTTGTCCGATACCGAAATGTCGGACAATGCTTCACCTGCGCTTAAAGATATACGCAGGCACAAGAGACTCGAGGAGTCCAAAATACGCGACAAGCTTGACGGTATGATACGCTCTCCGAAATACAAATCAAGCTTGCAGGACGCTATAATCACACAGCGAAACGGCCGATTTGTCGTTCCCGTAAAGGCCGAGCACCGAAGCGAGGTCTCGGGTATGGTTCATGATACATCCGGAAGCGGTGCCACTGTATTTATTGAACCGGCGGCTGTAATAGAGGCAAATAACCGTATAAAGGTGCTTGAAAGCCGTGAACGCGATGAAATAGAAAGAATTCTTTCGGAACTGTCAGAGGAGGCAGGGAGCTTTGCCGATACAATAAAAATAAGCTGCGAATCGGCGGCGGAGCTTAACCTGATTTTCTCAAAGGCTCAGCTTGCCTATAAGATGAAGGCTACAATGCCGATTATAAATTCGCGTGGTGTTATCGAGCTTAAAAAAGCTCGCCATCCGTTACTTGACCCGAAAAAAGCCGTGCCCATAGACGTGTCGCTCGGTGACAAATATGATTCTCTTGTCATAACAGGCCCCAATACCGGCGGTAAAACCGTCTCTATAAAAACAATAGGACTTTTAACTCTTATGGCAGAGTGCGGTCTTTTTATACCGGCAAACGAAAACAGCAGTATAGCCGTATTTAAAAACGTGTTTGCCGACATCGGCGAAGAGCAGAGTATTGAGCAGTCGCTCTCCACTTTTTCGGCACATATGACGACGATTGTAAATATAAGCAATAACGTTGATGAAAGCTCTCTCGTTTTAATCGATGAGCTCGGAGCGGGAACCGATCCCGTAGAGGGCGCAGCTTTGGCTGTTGCGGTGCTTGAGGATCTCCGCCGTAAGGGTGCCAAAATAGCGGCGACAACCCATTATTCCGAACTTAAGGAATATGCGCTTCGCACGAACAGAGTCGAAAACGCATCCTGCGAGTTTTCTGTTGATACCTTGAAGCCTACGTATAAGCTGATAACGGGTATACCCGGTCGTTCCAACGCATTTGCGATATCTCAAAAGCTCGGCTTGTCAAAAGAGGTCATAGATGAGGCGGCAAAGCTTATCTCGGAGGAAAATACCAGATTTGAGGATGTTGTTGATACACTCCAAAAAACACGCCTCGAAATGGAAAAGGAAAAAGAAAAGACCGCCGAAATGCAAAACGAGATAGACGAGATAAAGAAAAAGGCGGAAAACGAGCTGTCACTTGCAAAGCAAAAGGGCGAAACGCAAATACTTATGGCTCAAAACGAGGCGAAACGCATACTTGAAAACGCAAAGCGTGCCGCAGCGTCTCTTATGATGGAGCTTGACCGCCTGAAGCGCGAGCAGTCGAATGAGAAAAACGCTTCAGAGATGGCACGCAAGGCAAAGGCGGCGTTAAAGCAGCATCTCAACACCATAGATGATATGACATACGAGAAAAACGACTTTGACGGCGATGACGACGATTACGTTTTGCCGAGACCGTTAAAGACGGGTGATAATGTATTTGTCAAAACGCTCGGCACCGAGGCCGAGGTCGTATCGCTTGATAAAAACGGTAACGCCGAGGTAAAAGCAGGCGTTATGAAGATGAAGGTCAAGGCATCGGAGCTTCGTCTTTTGGCTCCGAAGAAAAAGCCGAAAAAGCAGAGCCTTTACCGTTCCGTAAAGGAAAAGTCCTTGCCGAGCGGTAAGTCAAGCGTGGATTTGCGCGGTGAATCGGTTGAGGAGGCAATAGCCGACCTTGATATGTTTATTGACGGAGTGCTTCGCTCCGGTCTTAATGAGCTTACAATAATTCACGGTAAGGGAACAGGTACGCTCAGAAGAGCCATACAGCAGCACTTAAAAGACCATCCGAACATAAAATCGTACAGAACGGGTGTATACGGCGAGGGTGAAGAGGGCGTTACAATAGCCGAATTAAAGTGATTTCGTTATATATATTTGTAAGATTATTACGGTGTGTTGCATTGAAATGACGATTGTGCTAAAATAATTTCAGCAAAAGCCGCAAAGGAGAAAAATATGAATAAAAAAATTATTGCTGTCGCACTTTTGATACTTATGATTTCGGTGGTGTTTATTTCCTGCGGAAAAAAGAGAAGCTGGGAAAAGGACGATACTACAGCCGCTCCCTCCGAAACAACGTCCATTGAATACACAACCGATGAATCGGGCGAAAAATTCGTAACAAACATAAACGGAGAGCTTATTCCCGTAACCACTGGCAAGGACGGTTCGGTTGAGTTCTACGAAGACCTTATAACCAAGACCTCCGAGCAGGCTGCCGAGACCGAGCCGAACGGCAAGGATGAGCCCCAAAAGCCGAATGAAGCTCCCACTAAAGGCGAAAGCGGTACCGTAAAAATAGGAACAGGTGATCCTGCGGATGAGAGCCATGCGGCTGTTATTGATTGGAGTGCTCGATAATAAAAGGAACTAAAATGAAAAAACTATTCAGTATTCTGTCAGCGGCCGTAATTGTGCTGTCGGTTGCGGCGGTAATGGCTTTTGCTGTCGGCGACGGTAAAAACCGCGGAGACGTAAACGGCGACGGTAAAGTTGATTCGGCAGATGCCATGCTTGTTATGAAATGTGATGCCGGACTTTTGAGCCTCTCAAATGACGAAATCAAAAGAGCCGATTTAAACGGTGACGGTAAAATTGATTCGTGCGACGCCGTATATATTTTGCGTATAGCGGCAGGGCTTAAGGTTCCCGATGCCGAGACTACGGCAAAAGAGACTTCGTCCGTTTCCGAGCCGACAACCGAAGAAACCACGAAGCCGACAACGGAAAATACTACGAAGCCCACGGAGCCTGTAACCGAGCCCACCCGGCCGGCTACAAAACCCTCTGAGCCCGTAACCAAGCCCACCGAACCCACCACAACGCCCACAACCGCCGACTCCAACTGGGACCCCTCAAAGAACGCCGTTATTGACTGGGGCGGCGGAACAACCAAGAAGAACTAAACTTTTTCTTGACAATTACAATATAATTTAGTATAATATGTCCTTGTAAAGTCGCTGGCTTTACAGGGACTTTTTCTTTAAGGAGTGGTAGTTTTGGCAAATAATGTTGAAATAACGATTTTGCTTGATTTCTACGGTGATATGCTTACTGCGAAACAGCGTGATTTTATCAATCTTTATTATAACGACGACCTTTCTCTTGCCGAAATTGCCGAGAACGAGGGCATAACCCGTCAGGGTGTGCGCGATGCAATAAAACGTGCCGAGGGGCAGCTCTACGAGATGGAGTCGAGACTCGGATTCGTAAAAAAATGGAATGGCATAAAAACCACACTTGGCGATATTATAAACTGTGCCGAGGAAATCAGCGATTATAATTTAAATCACGGGCTTTCTCGAGAGATAAACGACACTACGGTAAAGATAAAATCTCTTGCTTTGTCTATCATAGAGTAATTACAGAGGTAAGTTTATGGCATTTGAAGGATTATCGGACAGACTTGAAGCCGCTTTTAAAAGGCTTCGCAGCAAAGGCAACCTTACCGAGAGCGACGTTAAAGAAGCTATGCGTGAGGTTCGCCTCGCTCTTCTTGAAGCGGACGTTAACTATAAGGTCGCAAAGGATTTTACAAATAAAGTTACCGAGCGCGCAATAGGCTCACACGTTTTAGAGAGTCTTACACCGGCTCAAATGGTTATAAAAATAGTCAATGAGGAATTGACCGAGCTTATGGGCGGAACCGGCTCAAAGCTCGCATACGCTTCACACGGACCCACAATCATTATGATGTGCGGCCTTCAGGGCTCCGGTAAAACAACTCATTGTGCTAAAATAGCATTGAAGCTTAAAACCGAGGGTCACAGACCGCTGCTTGTTGCGTGCGACGTGTACCGCCCGGCTGCCATAAAGCAGCTGCAGGTAGTCGGTGAGCAGGCCGGAGTCACCGTGTTCGAAGAGGGTCAGGGCGACCCTGTTAAAATAGCGAAAGATGCAGTTTCCCTTGCCAAGGATAAGGGATATGACTACGTTTTCATAGATACGGCAGGTCGTCTTCATATAGATGAAACGCTGATGAACGAGCTTAAAAACATTAAGGCCGAGGTTCATCCCCACGAGATTCTTCTTGTTGTTGACGCTATGACCGGTCAGGACGCCGTCACGGTGGCAAGTGCATTTGACGATGCGCTCGGCATCGACGGTATGGTACTTACAAAACTCGACGGTGATACAAGAGGCGGCGCGGCGCTCTCCGCGAGAGCTGTTACCGGTAAGCCTATAAAGTTTGTCGGTATGGGCGAGAAGCTCACGGAGCTTGACTATTTTCACCCCGACCGTATGGCTTCGCGAATTCTCGGTATGGGTGATATGCTTTCCCTTATCGAAAAGGCGGAAATGGCTCTTGACGAAAAGAAGGCCGCCGAGCTTGAAAAGAAACTCAGAAAAAACAAGTTTGATTTAAACGACCTTCTGTCTCAGCTTCAGCAGATAAGAAAAATGGGCTCTATGAAGGATTTGCTCGGTATGCTCCCCGGCGTCGGCAGTAAGATAAAGGATATGGACGTAGACGAGAGTCAGTTTGACCGCGTTCAGGCAATCATCTTTTCGATGACATATAAGGAGCGCTCCAACCCCGATATTATAAATCCGTCACGTAAGCGCAGAATTGCCGCAGGTTGCGGTATGCAGGTTGAGGATGTCAACAAGCTTTTGAAGCAGTATCGCGATATGCAGAAGCTGTTTAAACAGTTTAATTCAAAATCTGCACGTCGTCGCTTCAGTAAAATGGGAAATTTCGGCAATTACGGAATGTAACTTTTGTTAATCGCACTTTATAAGTGTAGTTTATAAATTTAATAATTATATATTTGGAGGAAAAAACAATGGCAGTAAAAATCAGACTTCGTCGTGTAGGTGCTAAAAAAGCTCCTTTCTATCGTGTAGTTGTTGCAGATTCAAGAGCTCCGCGTGACGGCAGATTTATCGAAGAAATAGGTACTTTTGATCCTATGAAGTCTCCGGCTGAAATTAAGATTGACGCTGAAAAGGCAGAGCAGTGGCTCAAAAACGGCGCTCAGCCCACAGAGACCGCTAAATCTGTATTAAAGCAGAGCGGAATCATTAAATAATAGGAGGTCTTTTAGTTGAAAGAGCTTCTCGAACAGATCGCTAAAGGACTCGTTGATGAGCCGGACTCGGTTTCCGTTACGGTAGATGAGACTGATGACAGAGGCGTTACGGTGTATCACCTTCACGTTGCCGAAAACGATATGGGCAGAGTTATAGGCAAGCAGGGCAGAATAGCCAAGGCTATCAGAACCGTTGTTAAGGCTCGAGCCACAAAGGACGGCACAAGGGTTCAGGTTGAGATCGACTGACAGTAAACGAGTACAGGGGGGCTTCCTCTTGTACTCATTTTATTTAGTGCCGTTTTAAAGCGGCAATCGGTGAATTTATATGTTAAAACAATTTCTTGAGGCCGGTAAGGTAGTCGGTATGCACGGCGTCAGAGGCGAAATGCGCTTTGACGTATGGTGCGACGGCGCGGACTTTTTGAAAAAAATCAAAACATTGTATCTTGATGCCGACGGTAAGAGGGCAGTCGGCGTTGTTTCGGTGCGCCCTCATAAAAATGCAGCCCTGTTAAAGCTCGACGGCGTTCTTACAATCGAAGAAGCAGAGAAATACCGCGGCAGAGTGTTGTATTTTGACCGAAAGGATGTTCATCTTGACAGCGGCAAAGCGTTCGTTGAGGATGTAATAGGCTGCGCTGTGTATGACGCGGATAATACCGATGTATTGTACGGAACAGTTACCGAAGTTATGAAAGGCGTTGCAAATGACGCTTGGACTGTCAAAGATAAAAACGGAAAAGAGACGTTGGTTCCCGTAATTCCCTCAGTGGTAGTGAAACTTGATGTCGAAAACAAAAAAGTATATCTTCGTCCGCTCAAAGGCCTTTTCTCCGATGAGTGTGCAATAAGGGAGGACGGAGAATGAGAATAGACATAATGACGCTTTTTCCGGAAATGTGCGAGTCGGTGCTGTCCGAAAGTATTATAGGCAGAGCTCGAAAAAACGGCTACGTCGAGATAAACTGTGTAAATATAAGAGACTTTACACTTGATAAGCATAACCGTGTTGATGATGCGCCGTACGGCGGCGGAATGGGTATGCTGATGGGTCCGCAGCCCATATATGACTGCTATAAGAGCCTTTACGGTGACGGCGAAGAAAAACCGCACCTTATATATATGTCGCCGCAGGGCAAAACTTTGACGCAGCAGAGAGTAAAGGAGCTTGCCCTTACAGACCGGATTGTGCTGCTTTGCGGTCATTATGAGGGCGTGGACCAGAGAATTCTCGATGAGATAGTCGATGAAGAGATTTCAATAGGCGATTATGTCCTGACGGGCGGCGAGCTGCCTGCGCTTGTGCTTGCCGACAGTATTTCACGTATGCTCGAAAATGTCCTGCCGAATGACGAAGCTAAGGAGCTTGAAAGTCACTACAACGGACTTTTGGAATATCCGCAATATACAAGACCGTACGAATGGCACGGGGAAAAAGTTCCCGATATACTCTTGTCGGGGCATCACGCGAATATTGATAAGTGGAGACACGAAAAGGCGCTTGAGACTACATTAAAAAAACGCCCTGAATTGCTTCTTGATGCGGAACTCTCGGACAGGGATAAAGAGTATTTGAAATCGATAAAAAAATGAGCTGCTCGAATTGTCGAAAAAAGCACGTTTTTATTGGTGATTATTGCTGTTGAATTAAAACCATCCCGATGTTAGAATAATTATACAAAATCATTAAGCCTTCGCTGATTTTATTGTTCAAAACAGCATATTATTTTATATGCTGTTTTGTCGCAATAGCTTTTGCGTCGGCATTATTTATTTTGCAGGAGAAATGTATTCGAGAGGATACGCGCATTGGGAGGATAAAATGAAAAAGGTATTAAACATTATTTTATCGGTAATTCTTTGTTTATCGGTGGTTTCACCGTGCTTTGCAATTCAGAGCTTTGCCGAAACAGGGGATGAAACTACGCTTAAATTTAAAGACGGTAAATTTCGTATACTCGTATTTGCGGATCCGCAGGATGATGTAAATCCGTGCGAAGAGACGCTTGATCTTATGTATGCTTCGATTGAAGCCGCAAAGCCCGACCTTGTTGTATTTACCGGCGATAATATACACGGCCCGTCGCCTGTGCTTTACAGAAGCAAAAAGCGTGTCGAAAAGGCAATCAGGCAGATTATGGAGCCCGTTACCTCACAGAACATACCGTTTGCAATAGTATACGGCAACCACGATGACGAGGGTAAGGTCTCCAAACAGTTCCAAATGGCGGTCGTCTATAATTCTATGCCGGGCTGCCTCGCTTCCGAGGGAGAAGCTATGACCGGCTGCGGCAACTATAATCTTCCTATAAAAAGCTCGGACGGCGCAAAGAACGTCTTTAATCTTTGGTTTATAGATTCCGGCACATATGATAAAGAAAACGGCGGATATGCCCACGTTGCCGAGGATCAACTTGCTTGGTACAAAAAAACGAGCGATGCCCTGAAAGCTGAAAACGGCGGAGAACCTATGCCGTCTCTCCTTTTCCAGCATATACCCGTTCCTGAAATATATGAACTTTTAAAGGAGGTTCCCAAGGGCACGGACGGTGCGGTAAAAAAAGACGGTAAGTATTACGTGCTTAATACGGATATTGCAAGCGGTCATCTTGACGAGGGGCCGTGTCCCGCAGAGGTGAACGGCGGCGAATTTGACGCTTGGAAGCAGCAGGGAGACATTAAGGCGGCGTTCTTCGGGCACGATCATAACAATGACTTTTGCGGCACGTATGAGGGCATTGATATGGTGCATACGAGCGGAGTCGGTTTTTATATTTACGGTAACGGACCTCTCCACGGGTCGCGCGTTATAGATATAGACGAAAACACTCTCGATTACAGCACTTATATGATGTATTATAATGACCTTGTCGGTTACAAGAGCTCAAACAAGGCAAGATATTATGAGGGACAGTATGTACATAACATTAAGATAGCGGCTTTTTCGGCAGGCGCTGTGATAATTGCCCTGACGGCCGGGCTTATAACGCGCGGAGTCAAAAAGTCCAAAGCGAAAAAAGCTTTAAAAAATAACCAAAAATAACGGCTGAGCCGGGCGAAAATTCTCGCTCGGCTTTAGTTTTTGAATAAAAATTCATAAATCAGGTTAAATATTGCATAAAACAGGGTGCGTAATGTATATTTATGTCGTTATATCGCACAAATATGCACAAAACTTGAATATTTATGCAAAAAACACTTGATTTTAAATGTGATTGGTGTATAATCTCTTCGTAATCAAAAATTAAAGGCTTTTGCCGATGCTCGGAGGTAACATTTATGAAAAAGGACAAGAAAGACATCAAAAAAGTCGTACTCGCTTATTCCGGCGGACTTGATACGTCAATCATCATTCCGTGGCTTAAAGAAAATTACAATAACTGCGAAGTTATAGCGGTTTCCGGCGACGTAGGTCAGGGAACTGAGCTCGACGGACTTGAGGAGAAGGCTCTTAAGACCGGCGCTTCAAAGCTCTATGTTCTCGACCTTAAAAAGGATTATATCGAAAACTATATCTGGCCTTGCCTTAAAGCAGGTGCCGAGTATGAAGAGTATCTTCTCGGTACATCGCACGCTCGTCCCTGTATCGCAAAGGGCCTTGCCGATATAGCAAAAAAAGAGGGCGCAGACGCTATTTGCCACGGCTGCACCGGCAAGGGCAACGACCAGGTTCGTTTCGAGCTTGCTCTTAAAGCACTCGCTCCCGAGATGGAGATTATAGCTCCTTGGCGTGAGTGGGACATAAAATCGCGTGATGAAGAAATAGACTACGCCGAGGCTCATCAGATTCCGCTTAAAATCAATCGTGAAACAAATTACTCAAAAGATAAAAACGTATGGCATCTCTCTCACGAGGGACTTGACCTTGAAAATCCGGCAAATGAACCGCAGTACAATAAAGACGGCTTCCTCGAGCTCGGAGTTTCTCCCGAAAAAGCTCCCGATGAGCCTACATATGTTACAATCCATTTTGAAAAGGGCGTTCCCACAGCTGTTGACGGCGAAGAGCTTGACGCTGTTTCCCTTGTCGAAAAGCTCAATAAGCTCGGCGGAGAAAACGGTATAGGCCTTCTTGACATAGTCGAGAACCGTCTTGTAGGTATGAAATCACGCGGTGTTTATGAGACTCCCGGCGGAACAATCCTCTACAAGGCTCATGAGCTTCTTGAAATGATAACTCTCGACCGTGACACATCTCATTACAAAAAACTCGTTGCCGAGAAATACGGCGAGCTCGTATACAACGGCAAATGGTTCTCACCTCTTCGCGAAGCTCTTGCGGCTTTTGTCGATAACACTCAGCAGACCGTAACCGGCGACGTTAAGCTTAAGCTCTATAAGGGCAACGTCATAAACGCAGGCGTCACCTCTGTGTATACTCTTTATGATGAAAATGTTGCTTCGTTCGGCGATGACGGCGGCGCATACGATCAGACCGACGCTACCGGATTTATCAATCTCTTCGGACTCCCCACAAAGGTAAAAGCTTTACTTGACGCAAAGAGAGATAACAAATAATCATTGTAAACCGCTTGAAAAAATAAACAACAGTGCTTAGCACTACCACGTGCGACAAGAGATGTTTCTGTCTCTTGTCGCTGTGTGGTATTTGATAGGAGTAAAAAAATGCAGCTTTGGCAGGGCAGATTTCAAAAGGCTTTAGACCCCAAAACCAACGATTTTAATTCGTCAATAGCGTTTGACAGCAGAATGTATAAGGATGATATAGACGGCAGTATTGCACACGCCACTATGCTTTGTGCGCAAAATATCATATCGGCGGACGACCTTTCAAAAATTGTTGACGGATTAAAAGCCATTAAGGCGGAAATCGAAAACGGTACGTTGGAGATAGACCCGAATGCAGAGGATATACATACCTTTGTTGAGGGTGAGCTCACAAAGCGCGTAGGCGCGGCCGGCAAAAGACTTCATACCGCGCGCAGCAGAAACGACCAGGTAGCTCTTGACGTAAGGCTGTATTTGCGCCGCGAGTGCAACAGCGTTTATTCGCTTGTCACGGAGCTTATAGGTGTTCTGTGTAAAAAGGCTGAAAAGTATGCAGACGCCGTTATGCCGGGTTACACTCATATGCAGCGCGCTCAGCCCATAACATTCGGCCATCATCTTTTGGCGTATGCCGAAATGCTTCTGCGTGATCGCGAACGTATTGCCGATGCGCAGAGAAGAATGAATTACTGCCCGCTCGGCTCATGTGCACTTGCCGGTACAACATATAATACCGACCGCGAAATGACAGCCGAGGCACTCGGCTTTACGGGACCTATGCTCAATTCGCTTGACGGCGTATCGGACAGGGACTTTTGTATGGAGCTTGCGTCCGCTTTGTCAATACTTATGGTTCATCTCTCGCGTTTTTCGGAGGAGATAATCCTCTGGTGCTCATGGGAATTTAAATTCGTTGAGCTTGACGACGCTTTTTCAACAGGCTCGTCAATAATGCCGCAAAAGAAAAACCCCGACATAACCGAGCTTATCCGCGGCAAAACCGGTCGTGTTTTCGGCGATCTTATGACCCTTCTGACAATGATGAAGGGATTGCCGCTCGCTTATAATAAGGATATGCAGGAGGATAAGGAAGCTATATTTGACGCCTTTGACACCGTTAAAATCTGCCTTACCACATTTATCCCCATGCTTGACACAATGACGGCTCTTCCCGAAAATATGCGTAAAGCCGCGGCAGGCGGATTTATCAACGCTACCGACTGCGCCGATTATCTCGTCGGCAAGGGATTGCCGTTCCGTGACGCATATAAGGCCACGGGTGAAATAGTGGCTCTCTGCATTAAAAAAGGACTTACGCTTGAAACGTTGCCTCTCGAAGAATACAAAAAGATATGCGATTTGTTTGACGACGGCGTTTATGACGCCATAAATCTCGACAAGTGCGTAAACGGCAGGACTTCGCTCGGCGGACCCGCACCGCAGAACGTGCTGAAAGAGGCAAAGAGAATAGAAAAAATATTGAAAGAACAAGACTAATAGTGTGAAAAGTTACACTTCTTAAATTATATTGCCATCAAAATTTGCCTGCGGCATAATTTTGAGACGGCAAAAATCACCGGTTGCGCCCCGTTAAGGCTTCAAAGAATATGCGGTGATTTTTAATAAACTGTTTGGTGCCTGAAAGGCTATGGTGAATAATATGAAAAAAGTATTTATAGACGGCAGTCAGGGAACTACGGGTCTCAAAATATTCGACCGTCTGAAAAAAAGAGATGATATTGAGCTTTTAACTCTTCCCGATGAGCTTCGCAAGGACATAAAATCAAGAAAGGAAGCTCTCAACAGTGCCGATATAGCTTTTCTCTGCCTTCCGGACGCTGCGGCAATCGAGGCGGCAGAGCTTGTCACAAATGACGACACGGTTATTATAGATACATCAACCGCTCACCGTACAAGCGAGGGGTGGGCTTACGGTTTCCCCGAAATATTTAAAGACGGATTTAAAACCGTGGCTTCTTCAAAGCGTATAGCGTCGCCGGGCTGTTATGCAAGCGGATTTATAGCGCTTGTAAAGCCTCTTTTGGACGAGGGTATTGTTTCTCCGGACCACGGATTTATCTGTCACGCCGTTTCGGGTTACAGCGGAGCCGGCAAAAAAGGTATCGCTATGTATGAAAGCGACGAGAAAGCACCGGAGCTTTTTGCTCCCCGTGAATACGCTTTAAATCAGGAGCATAAGCACCTCAAAGAAATGCGAAAAATTTCGGGTCTGTCAGTTACACCGATATTTTGTCCGTATGTCTGTGATTATTTCAGCGGTATGCTCGTCACGGTTCCGGTGTTTAAAACGGATCTCAAAGACGGAAAAACCGCAGAGGACATTAAAGCGGTTTACCGCTCAAAATACGCTTCGGACATAGTTAAATATAAAGAGGCTTTTGATAACGGCGGCTTTGTCGCGGCAAATTCTAAAGCTGAGCTTGACAGTATGGCTGTCACCGTAGCCGGAAATAACGACAGACTTCTTCTTATGGCTCTTTACGACAATCTCGGTAAGGGTGCGTCGGGAGCGGCTTTGGAATGTATGAATATTGTTATGGGTTTACCTCCCGAATACGGACTTGACCTGTAAGATTATAAATGAAAGGTAAATTATAATGGAATTAAGTTTTATCGGCGGCGGTGTCGCCGCACCGAAAGGATTTACCGCAAACGGAATTCATTGCGGAATCCGTAAGAATAAGGAGAAAAAGGATCTCGCACTTATTTACTGTGAAAAGGACTGTGACGCGGCGGCTGTTTATACGCAAAATCTTGTGTGCGGAGCACCGATAACCGTCACACGTGAAAATATAAGCGACGGCAAGGCGCGCGCAATTGTCTGCAACAGCGGCATAGCCAATACCTGCAATGCCGACGGAGTTGAAAAAGCGGAGGAAATGTGCAAAATAACCGCGGACGCACTCGGCATTTCAAAAAGCGATATTGTGGTAGCTTCCACCGGAGTTATAGGTCAGCCAATAGACCTTGAGCCCATCAAAAACGGTATGGCGAAGCTTGTTTCGGGCCTTAATAAGGACGGCTCTGATTCTGCGGCAAATGCGATAATGACAACGGACACCGTAAAAAAAGAATTTGCCTGTGAGTTTTCTCTCGGCGGCAAAAAATGCCGTATAGGTGCTATTTCCAAGGGCAGCGGTATGATTCACCCGAATATGGCAACGATGCTTGCTTTTATTACAACGGATGCCGACATTTCGGCGGAAATGCTTAAAAAATCACTTCTCGAGGTGGTTAAAGACAGCTTTAATATGCTCTCCGTAGACGGCGACACATCCACCAACGATACCGTGGCTGTTTTGGCGTCGGGACTTTGCGGAAACGAGAAAATAACCTCCGAAAACGCAGATTATAAAGCCTTTACTTGTGCGCTTGCGGCAATTTGCGAAAAGCTTGTAAAGCTTATGGCGAAAGACGGCGAGGGTGCAACAAAGCTTGTCGAATGTATTGTTTCGGGTGCCGCTGACCAAAAGACGGCAAAAATATGTGCAAAATCGGTTATATGCTCGTCGCTTGTTAAGGCGGCTATGTTCGGAGCGGATGCAAACTGGGGCAGAATTCTCTGCGCTCTCGGTTACAGCGGAGCCGATATTGACGTTCATAAGGTTGATGTGAAATTCAGCTCGGCAGGCGGAGAAATAGAAGTGTGCAAGGATGGATCGGGAATTCCGTTTTCCGAAGAACTTGCGAAAAAAGTCTTAGTCTGTGATGAGGTGTATATCCTTGTCGATTTAAAATCAGGCAGCTTCTCTGCCGCGGCTTACGGCTGTGATTTGACATACGATTACGTCAAGATAAACGGCGATTACCGTACCTGAGCGTAAAACGCATAAACGCAGTATTCACAGACATTTATCGGAGGAGAAATATGGAAATATCAAATATAACAAATTCGGACCGTTCCGAGGTTCTTGTTCAAGCCTTACCGTATATTCAGAAATATCAAAATAAAACGGTCGTCATAAAGTACGGCGGCAATGCCATGGTAAACGAAGAGCTTCAGGATGCCGTAATGACAGACATAGTTCTTCTTCGTTCCGTCGGAGTAAATATTGTGCTTGTTCACGGCGGCGGACCGGAAATATCCGATATGCTCAAACGCGTCGGCAAGCAGAGCCGCTTTGTAGACGGACTGCGCTATACCGACGAAGAGACAATAGATATTGTTCAAATGGTTTTGGCAGGCAAGGTGAATAAGCATTTGGTACAGCTCATTTCAAAGCACGGCGGCAAGGCGATAGGCCTTTGCGGTATCGACGGCGAAATGATGAAGGCCGTAAAATACACAAAATCGGACGTCGGATTTGTAGGCGAGATAACCGAAATCGATACCGACGTTATAGATTACACTCTTGAAAATAAATATATCCCCGTTATTTCCTCCGTTGCAACGGGCGAGAACGGCGAGGTGTTCAATATAAACGCCGATACCGCCGCGGCGGCAATAGCCGCAAGTCTCCACGCGGAAAAGCTTTTGCTTATGACCGACATCAGCGGACTTTTAATGGATAAAGACGATGATTCCACTTTGATTCACGACGTTCAGGTTTCCGAAATACCGTCGCTCAAGTCTCAGGGTGTTATCTCCGGTGGTATGATACCGAAAATCGACTGCTGCGTAGAGGCCGTCCGCCGCGGCGTTCTTCAGACCAACATAATCGACGGACGTATACCGCATTCTATTCTTATGGAGTTATTCACGGATGAGGGCTTCGGCACAATGTTTCACGGGTGATTTCGTGTCTTTTTTCCGTTATACTTCGTTCTGTGCAGCTCGCAGTATATACATACAGCTTCGTTTTACACGCCTTGTCTAACGAAAAAAATTTCACGAAATCAAGATTTGTGCCTATTTCCGTAATACTTTGTTTTGTGCAGACAGCAAGTATATAACATACAGCTTCGCCGCACACGCCTTGTCTAACGAAAAAATTTCACGAAATCAAGATTTTGCGCTTTTTTCTGCTAAACTTTGTTTTGTGCGATTCGCGGCAAATACATACAGCATCGCCGCACACGCCTTGTCTAACGAAAAAATTTCACGAAATCAAGATTTTAGCCTATTTCCGTAATACTTCGTTTTGTGCAGACAGCAAGTATATAACATACAGCATCTTAAACAACAGCTTGCGTTAAACGGCAATTGCATTTTTCGGACTTTGTATATATAATAAGATTAGTTTATTAAGGACTGATAAAATGGATTTTAACGAAATTAAAAATATTGCCGACAAATATTTAATGCCGACTTACGGTCATTTTCCGATAGCCTTGACGGGCGGCAAAAATGCGTCTCTGACGGCCTCCGACGGCAGAGTGGTAATTGATTTTACTTCGGGTATAGGCGTTAATATTTTCGGCGTAAACGATGATGGCTGGAAAAAGGCTGTTATCGAGCAGATAGATAAAATTCAGCATACATCAAATCTCTATTATAACGAGCCTGTTGCCAAGGCGGCAAAGCTTCTGTGCGAAAAAAGCGGATTTGATAAGGTGCTTTTTTGCAATTCCGGAGCGGAGGCAAATGAGTGCGCCATAAAGCTTGTGAGAAAATACAGCTTTGACCGCTACGGTGAAAACCGAAATACGATAATATCGCTTGTGAATTCTTTCCACGGCAGAACCATGGCTACAATAACCGCAACGGGGCAGGAGCACTACCACAAGTATTTTATGCCTTTTATGGGCGGCTTTAAATATGCCGAGGCAGGCGACAAAAAAGCGTTTTCCGAGCTTCTCGACGGAACGGTTTGCGCGGTAATACTTGAGGTTATACAGGGCGAGGGCGGAGTCGTAATAACTCCGCGCGATTATATAGAATACATAAGAGAGCTTTGCGATGAAAACGATATTGTTCTCATATTCGACGAAGTGCAGACAGGCGTCGGCAGAACAGGTAAGCTCTATGCTTGGGAAAATATCGGCGTAAAGCCGGACGTTTTGACATCTGCAAAGGGCCTCGGCGGCGGACTGCCGATAGGAGCGTGCCTTGCAAAAGAGCAGTTCGGCAGCGTTTTGACTCCCGGCACTCACGGGACTACCTTCGGCGGAAATCCCGTGGTTTTATCGGGCGCGGTCGAGATATTAAGCCGTCTTGATGAAGAATTTTTAAAGGACGTCCGCGAAAAGGGCGAATACATAAGAAACAAGGTTTCTTCGTTTAAGGATGTTTCCGAGGTTCGCGGTATGGGCCTTATGATAGGTATAGACCTTAAAAATCAAAAGGCGGCGGATGTGGCGGCGCGCTGTGTTGAAAACGGGCTTCTTATTTTAACCGCCAAGCAGTCGCTTCGTATGCTTCCTCCGCTCACCATAACATATGACGAAATAGACAGGGGACTTGAGATTCTCAAAAAGACCCTTTCTGAATAAACTCCTATGCAGTTTTTCACGCCTTGCACGGCTACGGCAGGGGCAACGTGACTATATTTGTAGCCGGAAAGGCTCTGTGAATTAAAATGAAGCATTTGTTAAGTCTTTTATCGACAACTCCCGGCGAAATATCTGACCTTTTAAATCTTGCCGATCAGCTTAAATATGAAAACAAGCACGGCATAGCGCATCAAAGGCTCAAGGGTCAGACCCTTGGTATGATTTTCCAAAAATCCTCAACAAGAACAAGGGTTTCTTTTGAGACGGGTATCTATCAGCTCGGCGGTCAGGCACTCTTTCTTTCAAACCGCGACCTCCAGATAGGACGCGGCGAGCCTATACAGGATACCGCAAGAGTTCTCTCTCGCTATATCGACGGTATTATGATAAGAACGTTTGAGCAGTCCGAGGTTGAGGCACTCGCGAAGTACGGTTCTATCCCGATAATTAACGGCCTTACCGATTTTTGCCATCCGTGCCAGGTGCTTGCCGACCTTATGACGGTACGTGAGCACAAGGGGCACCTTGACGGCCTTAAAATGTGCTACATAGGCGACGGTAACAATATGGCAAATTCTCTTATAGTCGGCGGACTTAAAACAGGTATGCAGGTATCGGTGGCTTGCCCCGAGGGGTACAGACCCGACAGCCGCGTACTTGACTTTGCAAATAATTATGCAGGATTTTCGATGTTTACCGAGCCGATGGAGGCTGCAAGCGGTGCCGACGTCATCTTTACCGACGTTTGGGCGTCAATGGGGCAGGAGGGTGAAGCCGAAGAACGTAAAAAAATATTCGGCGGCAAATATCAGGTCAATAAGGAACTGCTTGCGGCTGCCAACAGCGGCTGTATGGTTCAGCATTGCTTGCCTGCTCACCGCGGTGAAGAGATAACCGCAGATGTGTTCGAGTCTCACGCGGATGAGATATTTGATGAGGCCGAAAACCGTCTTCACGCTCAAAAGGCGGTAATGGTAACGCTCATGGAGAAGTAATAACTTGACTTTTTTGTTGCAATGCGGCTTTTGAAAAACGGTATGCCGCATTGCAATGTAATTTTCATTTTATCATAAATAAACTATTGACAAGCAGTACACTTTATATTATAATATCAAAGCCGCTGAAAAAGCGGCATATATGGCGGCATAGCTTAGTTGGCTAGAGCGTCCGGTTCATACCCGGAAGGTCGTAGGTTCAAGTCCCACTGCCGCTACCATAACGGCCCGGTGGTCAAGCGGTCAAGACACCGCCCTTTCACGGCGGTAACACGAGTTCAAATCTCGTCCGGGTCACCAAAAAGGACTTAGCGTAGGCTGAGTCCTTTTTTTGCAATACCGTTTGGCGTTCCTTTGTGTATACACATTTTATTTGAAATATTTGTTTTTAAGATATATAATATTCTTAACAGTACGATACCGTATGTTTACGAGGTGAAAAATAATGGCTGATAATAAGTGCGACTGTAATGCCGTTATGCAAGAGGTTGTTGACGATATAAAAAACAATATGTTTTCGGAGGAGGAGATAAACGGTGTTTCAAACCTGTTTAAAGTCCTCGGCGATCCCACGAGAGCCAAAATAGTTATGGCACTTGATAAGCGCGAGGTGTGCGTTTGCGACCTTGCCGCAGCACTCGGTATGACTAAGTCAGCCGTGTCTCATCAGCTTGCGCTCTTAAAGGCGAACAACATAGTTAAGGCTCGCCGAGACGGCAAGCATGTGTTTTACAGCTTTGACGATGAGCACATTACAACCGTTATCGAAATAGCGGACGAGCATATCCGCCATCAGCACTTGGGCGATTAAGGCTTCTTAAATATACATGATATAAAATCGACGATTATATTGTCGATATAATATTCCGTCACAATTGAATAATTTACAGGGTCCCGAATATGCGAAAACATTATTCGGGGCTTTTTTTACTTTCTATGTGAAATCGTACAGACAGAAAGACTTTTATCCGTGCGAATTTTAGCTTTAGAAATGATGCTTCATCAAAATAAAAAAATTTTAAAAAACATATTGACAATTGAGCATATGTTCAACTATAATATAGACAACAAATGAATGGTTGCTCAACTGTTCCGAAAGAGAGCAGCCGAAGAAAGGACTGTTATTATGAAAAAAACATACAATATAGAAGTCGATTGTGCAAACTGTGCCGCAAAGATGGAGGAAGCCGCTCAAAAGACCGACGGCGTTCGTGAAGCCGTTGTATCTTTTATGACACAAAAAATGAAAGTAGAATTTGACGACGGTGCCGATGAGGCAGCCGTTATGAAAAAAGTCCTCAAAAATTGCAAAAGAGTAGAGGACGACTGCGAAATATATATCTGATGTTATGAGATGCCGCTTTCGGCAAATAAATAAGTGAGGGAGATATTTATGAGTAAAAAACAGAAAAACGTTCTGTGGCGGATAATTGCTTCGGCTGTGCTGATAGTATGTCTTTCCGTCCTCGGCAAATTTATAACTCTCAATAAATACATTTGGCTTGTTTTAAACCTGATACCGTATTTTATAATCGGCTACGACATTCTCAAAAAGGCCGTTAAAGGCATTTTTAAGGGTCAGGTCTTTGATGAGAATTTCCTTATGGCGGTTGCTACCGTCGGTGCCATAGCACTCGGCGATTATAAAGAGGGCGTTGCCGTTATGCTCTTTTATCAGATAGGCGAGCTTTTCCAAAGCATAGCTGTCGGCAAGAGCAGACGCAATATTTCCGCCTTAATGGATATAAGACCCGACTATGCAAATGTCGAGGTTGACGGAAAACTCGAAAAGGTCGATCCCGACGAAGTGGCGGTCGGTACCGAAATAATCGTAAATCCCGGCGAGAAAATCCCGATAGACGGCGTTGTTACAAGCGGTGACACATCGCTCAATACAAGTGCTTTAACCGGTGAGAGCCTGCCGCGAAATGTCAAAACGGGCGATGAGGTTATAAGCGGCTGCATCAATATGACTGGCGTCATCAAGGTAAAAACCACCAAGGAGTTCGGCGATTCAACCGTATCAAAAATACTTGACCTTGTTGAAAATTCAAGTATGAAAAAGTCGCGCTCCGAGAATTTCATAACAAAATTTGCAAGATATTATACTCCGGCGGTTTGCTTTTCGGCACTTGCACTCGCAATTTTACCTCCGGTTATAAGGCTTATTGCCGGTCACGCGGCCATGTGGAGCGATTGGATATTCAGAGCGCTTACCTTCCTTGTCATCAGCTGTCCGTGCGCTCTTGTAATATCGGTTCCGCTCTCGTTTTTTGCGGGTATAGGCTGTGCTTCGGCGAACGGTATACTTGTAAAAGGCTCCAATTATCTTGAGGGGCTTTCAGATACGAAATATGTTGTGTTTGATAAAACCGGAACTCTTACAAAGGGAGTCTTTGAGGTAACCGGAGTATATCCCGAAAACGGATACACAAAGGATTCCATTGTACGCTTGGCGGCGTATTCCGAGAGCGCTTCGAGTCACCCGATAAGCCTCAGTCTTAAAAAATATTACGGCAAGGATATTGACGAAAACGGCGTTACAGATATAAAAGAGATTGCAGGCCACGGTGTTTCGGCTGCAGTTGACAGTAAAAGAGTGTTAGTCGGCAATTTAAAGCTGATGAAAGAAGAGCATATCGCTGTCTCAACCGAGCATAACGAGGGTACGGTTGTGTATGTTTCCGAGGACGGAAAATATGCCGGCTGTATTGTAATATCGGATGTTGTAAAGCCTAATACAAAGCTTGCTCTCAGCGAACTCAAAAAGCACGGTGTCAAAAAGACGGTAATGCTCACGGGCGACTCCAAGGCCGCTGCCGACAGGGTAGCCGCGGAAATAGGCATAGACGAGGTTCACTCTGAACTTCTCCCTGCCGATAAGGTCTCGGAGGTTGAAAAGCTCCTTGACAAAAAGGAGCCCAAAGAAAAGCTGGCGTTTGTCGGCGACGGAATAAACGACGCTCCCGTGCTCTCAAGAGCCGACATAGGCATAGCGATGGGCGCGCTCGGCTCGGACGCGGCAATAGAGGCGGCCGATATAGTGCTTATGGACGATGATCCGGCTAAGATTTCGCTTGCGAAAAAAATCTCGGTTCACACGCTGAAAATAGTAAGAGAAAACATTGCGTTTGCCCTTCTTGTAAAAGCCGTTTGCCTTGTGCTCAGCGCAGTAGGTATTGCAAATATGGGAGTCGCTATATTCGCCGATGTCGGAGTTATGGTTGTAGCGGTTATCAACGCCACAAGAGCACTTCGATTAAAGAATAAAACCGAATAATATTGACATAAATCGACTTTGTGATTATAATATTCAATGCCGTTAAAAGCACACCGTTCGGGGCTTCACCGAGGTGTGCTTTTTATATCGCAGGGAAGAAAACGCAGGAAGAAAAATGACGGAATTTCAAAACAGTTTTAAAAAAGGCCTGAAGGACGGTTTGCCGATAGCGCTCGGCTATCTTTCGGTTTCGTTTACATTCGGTATGATGGCTGTCGAGGGCGGCTTGCCCGTTTTTACGGCGGTGCTTATCTCTATGACGAATTTGACTTCGGCAGGTCAGTTTGCAGGGCTTGATTTAATTCTCGCCGGCGGAGCTTATCTTGAAATGGCACTAACACAGCTTGTCATAAACATACGCTATGCGCTGATGTCGGTTTCTCTGTCGCAAAAGCTTCACAAGAGCGTAAATTTGCTTGATCGATTTTTAATAGCGTTCAGCAATACCGATGAAATATTTGCCGTAGCCTCGGGTCAAAAAGGAGAGGTCGGCAAAAAATATATGTATGGGCTTGCTCTTTTGCCAATAGTCGGGTGGACTCTCGGCACTCTTATCGGTGCTGCGGCGAGCACCGTGCTTCCGCTGTCCGTGCGCTCCGCACTCGGCATTGCGATTTACGGTATGTTTATAGCTATATTTATACCGCCCGCAAAGCATAATAAGACTGTGGCTGTTGTGGTATTATTGTCGGCGGCGTTGAGTATATGTTTCAAATACGTGCCGGGTCTTTGTAAAGTCTCTTCGGGATTTGTAATAATCATTTGCGCCGTTCTTTCCGCGACTGTCGGCGCCCTCTTAAAACCCGTAAAGGAGGACGACAAAAATGAAAACGGCTGAGAACATATTTATATATATAGCGGTTATGGCGCTTGTCACATATCTTATAAGAATGTTGCCGCTTGTGATTTTTCGCAAAAAAATCGAAAACAGATTTATAAGATCGTTTCTTTATTACATTCCGTACGCCGTATTGGCGGCGATGACATTTCCCGCGGTTTTTTCGTCTACGGGAAGCGTGTGGTCGGCTGTGGCAGGGCTCATAGTGGCGCTGCTGCTTGCGTTTTTTGAGAAGGGCTTGCTCACGGTTGCGCTGTCCTCCTGCGTTGCTGTTTTTATAATAGAATTTTTAATTAAAATCATCTCTTGACATATCGGAAAAATGAGTATAATATAGAGCCAAAGTAAAAAGGTTAAACCGTTGACGGAGAATGACGGCAAGTCGTTTGCACATAAGAGAGCTCTTTCGTTGGCTGAAAGAAGAGCGTGCAAAGCTGCCCGATACCGCTCCCGAGCGCGCGTCGAAAACAGATGATTAAGGCGTGACGTAAGCTTGCGTTAAAAGCAGTTGAGCGGGCGATTTTTATCGTCAATTCGGGTGGAACCGTGGAATGCATAGCACTTCATCCCAGATTACTGGGATGAAGTGCTTTTTAATTATAATGGAGGTAGTTTTTATGGTAAAAGTTACATTGAAGGATGATGTTGTAAAGGAGTTCCAAAGCGGCACGACCGTAATGGATATAGCAAAGTCTATCGGCATGGGGCTTTACAAAGCCGCCTGCCTTGCAAAGATTGACGGCGAGACTTGCGACCTTCGCACTCCGGTAACAAAGGATTGTCATGTAGAAATACTTACCTTTGACGATGAGGACGGCAAAAAGGCATTTTGGCATACAACTTCGCATATACTCGCACAGGCTGTTAAACGTCTTTATCCGAGTGCCAAGCTTGCAATAGGACCGTCAATAGCAAACGGATTTTACTATGACTTCGACGTGGATTTTTCTTTCACTCCCGAAATTCTCGAAAAAATCGAGGCTGAAATGAAGAAAATCGTAAAGGAAAATATTCCGCTTGAGCAGTTCGACCTCTCCGCAGACGAGGCTTTAAAGCTTATGGAGGAAAAGGACGAGCCGTATAAGGTTGAGCTTATTAAGGAACATGCCGGCAAAGGCGAGAAGATTTCATTTTATAAGCAGGCGGAATTCACCGAGCTTTGCGCGGGGCCGCATATTCCCGACACAGGCCGGGTAAAAGCGTTTAAACTCACGTCCATAGCAGGTGCATATTGGCGCGGCGATGAAAAAAATAAAATGCTTCAGCGTATATACGGTATATCTTTCACAAAGCAGTCCGAGCTTACGGAATATCTTGAAAGAATTGAAGAGGCTAAAAAGCGCGACCACAGAAAACTCGGTAAGGAGCTTGGGCTTTTTGCACTTCGCGACGAGGCTCCCGGAATGCCGTTCTTCCTTCCCAACGGTATGATTCTCCGCAATACTCTTATTGATTATTGGCACGAGGTTCACGAGAGGTGGGGTTATCTTGAGATATCCACTCCTCAGATAATGAAGCGTTCGCTTTGGGAGACTTCGGGTCACTGGGATCACTACAAGGATAATATGTACACAACCGTTATCGACGGTGAGGATTTCGCCATAAAGCCGATGAACTGCCCCGGTAGCATACTTGTTTATGAGCTTGAGCCTCATTCATACAAGGAATTGCCTCTTCGCTACGGTGAACTCGGCAGAGTACATCGCCACGAGCTTTCGGGCGCGCTTCACGGACTTTTCCGCGTGCGTTGCTTCACTCAGGACGATGCTCATATACTCCTCGCTCCCGACCAGATACGCGACGAGGTTGTAAGAATATCACAGCTCTTTGACGAGGTTTATAATCTCTTTAAGCTGCCATATACCATAGAGCTTTCAACCATGCCCGAGGACCATATGGGCACAAAAGAGGAATGGGACAAAGCCACAAAATCGCTTTCCGACGCAATCGAAAGCATCGGTAAGGAATATACCGTAAATGAGGGCGACGGTGCGTTCTACGGTCCGAAGCTTGACTTCCACATTGAAGATTCGCTCGGCAGAACCTGGCAGTGCGGTACTATTCAGCTTGACTTCCAGCTTCCCGAGAGATTTAATCTTGAATACACGGGTGCCGACGGCGAAAAGCACTGCCCCGTTATGATTCACCGCGTTGTTTTCGGCTCGGTAGAGAGATTTATCGGCGTTCTTATAGAGCATTTTGCAGGCGCGTTCCCGCTTTGGCTGTCACCCGTACAGGCCGTCGTTCTTCCGATTGCCGACCGCCATGCAGACAGAGCGCATGAAATCGAGGCAGAGCTTAAAAAATACGGTATCCGCGTAAAGGTTGACGATCGCTCCGAAAAAATCGGATATAAAATACGTGAGGCGCAGCTTCAAAAGACGCCGTATATGCTCGTTGTCGGCGACAAAGAAGTTGAAAACGGTACTGTTTCCGTTCGCCATCGCGGCGAGGGCGATATAGGCTCCATGGAGCTTTCGTCTCTTTGCGACCGCCTTGCAGACGAAATCAAAACAAAAGCGATAAAGTAATAAAAGGGGGTCAGTAAATTTGGCAAAAACACCTCTTACCGTGACCGTGATAACGGACACGCATTACTATTCAAAAAAGACCGGCACTAAGGGTAAGGCTTACGATGCGGCAAACGCCAAAAGCCAAAAGCTTTTAAAATACAGCGAGGAGCTTTTAAGAGCTGCCTTTAAGCAGATAAAAGAAGATAAACGAACCGATATCGTTTTGCTTTCGGGCGATACCACCAACAACGGTGAAATTGAGGCACACGAGGAATTTATCGAAATGCTCCGCGATTTAAAAAAGAGCGGAAAACGCGTTTATGTTCTTACGGCAACCCACGACTATCAGGATGACGGCTTGACAGACAGCTTTGTAGGCAATGAAAAGGTGAAAATCCCTGCCGCAAAGCGTGAGCAGCTCTATGATATGTATAAAGAGTTCGGCCCCGATGAAGCGATTGCTGTTCATCGAGACAGTATGTCGTATGTAGTTCAGCTTGCCGACGGTTACAGGCTTTTTGCACTTAATGACGACCGCAATCTCTCGGGAAAAAGCGGCTTTTCGGATGAGTGCTTTGAGTGGATAAAGGCTCAGGCGGAGGATGCACGCAAAAACGACCAGTTTATTTTGGCTATGACTCACCATCCGCTTATAGCCCCGTCGCCGATTTATGAGCTGATAGGCAAAAACGATATGCTCGGCGACTACGAGACACGCAGAAACGAGCTTGCCGACTTAGGCATACAGTTTATTCTTACGGGTCATACTCACGTACACGATATAGACGTGATAACGAGTGACCGCGGAAATACGCTTTACGATATAGCAACCGCCGCAACCGTAGGTTATCCCGCACCGATACGCACCATTGTTTTGGACCCGGATGTAAAAATGGTTTCAACCACCACCGACCTCATAACCGAAACGGTGGACTTCGATTTGGAGGGCAAAACCCTTCAGGAGTATCTCAAATATCAGCTTATCGGTATGGTAAAGGATATGATAAAAGCCGCCGGAACGGATATTCCGACGCTTGCCGATATGGCGACGGCAATGAGCATAAAGAAAAAACTCATTTATAAAATCGGCTGGCTTATAAAACCGTTTGCCAAAAAGCTTAATGCTCTTACAATAGGCAAAGTCGCAAAGCTGACCCGTGCCGAAACAGGGCTGAAGCCCGAGGATTATGCCGATATTGCCGATAAAAGCGTTGTTGACTTTATCTGTGACCTTGTTGTTAATTTGTACGGCGGAGAAGACCTTTACAGTGTTGATGATAACGAATATAAAATAACCGTAGGGCTTCTTCACATTGTAGATTCGGTTTTTGCCGCTCTTCATATAAAGCCGCGCAAGCTTATAAAGGTTGCTGATTCGTTTACCGATTTTGCGGAACCGCTTTTACATAATTCGGGCATACCGTCATATGACGCCATACTTCCTATAAGACCGTTCTATAAAGAGGGCGAGCAGGGGAAGAAGCCTCAAAAAGAGAAAAAGCCCGAGTGCGACGTCAAAAAGAGCAAAAAAGGCGTTCCGATTGTCGTTTGCGGTATATTGGCTCTTATTATACTGTTGATTCCGCTTTTGCTGATTCTCGGTGTAGGCTTTGTAGTTAACAGAATTAAATACGGCAAATACATTAAAGAGAATTCTTGATAAAAAAATGAGCTGTAAAAATTTACAGCTCATTTTTTCTTTGTTCATTTTGCTTTTTAATCCAAAATATTTCCGTCGGTCGATATCGTTACCACGTGCCACGGTATAAATTTTCCGCTTCGCTTTACAGCCTGTTTTGCGGCGTTTTCAATACCTCCGCAGCAGGGAACCTCCATTCTCACAACGGTAACGCTTTTGATGTTATTGAGTGCTATGATTTCCGTCAGCTTTTCAGAATAGTCCGTGTCGTCAAGCTTCGGGCAGCCTATAAGAGTTATACGATTCTTTATGAAATCTGCGTGGAAATTTCCGTATGCGTAAGCAGCACAGTCGGCTGATATAAGTAAATCCGCATTCTCAAAGTACGGAGCGGTTACCGGAACAAGCTTTATCTGAACGGGCCATTGCCTCAAGCGGCTTTCCGAAACCGTGTTCGTACTTTTTGGGACTTCGTTTTTGCGCTCAATTGCCCTTGAACGTGAACCGGGGCATCCGCCGTGAAGCATAGCCGCCGCTTTGTGCATTTTTGCCTTTTTAACGGCTTCTTCGTTGTATTCGGGAGCTTCTCTTTCTTCAAATGTTATAGCTCCGGTGGGGCAGGCGGGAAGGCAGTCGCCGAGCCCGTCGCAGTAGTCCTCGCGCATGAGCCTGGCTTTGCCGTTTACCATATCTATTGCACCCTCGTGGCAGGCGGCGGCACAGGCGCCGCAGCCGTTGCACTTTTCTTCATCTATTTTAATGATTTTTCTTATCATGGTATATCCTCCGAAATTTATTTTTCTTGACTTGTGAGGACATTATAATATAATAAAATCGAATTGTATGTTGAATTTTCAACAAACGGAGGCAAAATGGAAAATTATTTTGAAATACTCAAAAAGTGTCGTATGTTTACGGGACTTGACATAGACGACATAAAGTGCCTGACCGAGATTTTGAACTCTAAGGTTGTTAAATACTCTAAAGGCGACGTTATTTTCTCCGAGGGCGAAAAACCTGAGCATATAGGTGTTGTACTTCACGGTAACGCGCAAATAGAGCGGACGGATTACTACGGCAATCGCAGCATAGTCGCTGTGTTGGAGCCTTCGGAGGTGTTCGGTGAAGCGTTTGTATGTGCCGGAATAAAAAGTATTCCGGTAGATGTCGTTGCCCTTGACGAAACCGTTGTCATGCTCCTCAGTCTGCCGGATATTCCTCTCAAAAATACGGATATATATAACTGTTTTATTCTGAATTTGCTGCGAACGTCATCGGTGAAAAATCTTGTCCTTATGAAAAGACTTGAGGTGACGAGTAAACGCTCCACGGAGGAAAAGCTGATGACATATTTAATGCAGACGGCTAAGGAGCAGGGGAAAAGCAGCTTTCACATTACCTATGACCGTCAGCAGCTTGCGGATTATCTCGAGGTTGACCGTTCGGGACTGTCAGCTGTTATAGGTAAGCTTAAAAAAAGCGGAAAAATCAAATGCCGCAAAGATTTGTTTGAACTTTTGTGAAGATATACGAAACAAAGGCTTTCCGGCAAAATCACAGCATAAACCCCCGATAGGAGTAAAAGACCTCTATCGGGGGTTTGTACAATTCGGCTTATTCAATTTACTTAATGCTTATTTCACGGTTTGTAAAACCGTAAAATAACTAATCCTTCGGCTGCTGCTTTCTCGAAGACAGCAGCGATTTCAGCTTTTCAAGTGCAAGCGTAAGGTTTTCCGTAAGGAACTTTTCCTTTAAAATCAGAAGCAGAACAAAATAAATTCCAAAGAACGAAACCGCACCGATGACAAGCCGTAAAAATGAGTTTGAAACACCCATATAGTGCTGTATCACGATTCCGGCACCCGTGGATACGGCAGCACTTAAAAGAATGGGCAATGCCTTTACTCCGCGTATGACTTTGCCGAGATGGTCCTTTAAAAAGAATGTCTGTACCACCAAGACCAAAAATTCCGTAAGAAGTGTCGAGAGTGCCGCACCGGCAGCTCCCATTTTCGGAATTACGAAGAAGTTTAAAACAAAATCAAAAACAGCACCTATGCTTACCGAAAGCATTACAGCCTTTTCTCTACCGAGCGGTACCAGCATCTGATTGCCGGTCATTCCGCTGAGGGCGCAGAAAAATACCGTGGGCATCAAAAGTCTCATTGAAAGAGAGGCGTCTAAGAAGGCTTCGCCGGAAAGTAATATAATGGAGTCTTTAACGTAGAGCGTAAAGAATAACGTCAAAGGTATAGTTATCAAAAGCAGAAAGTTCAGAACTCTTGACAGCGCCTCTCTGAATTTACTGTAATCATTGTCGTGTATATATACCGACAGCCTCGGTAAAAGAACGTTTCCGAGTGAAGAGACCACGGCGAGCAAAACGGTTTTAACCTTAACGGAGGCACTGTATAAGCCTACCTGTGTGTCGTCGGTCATAAAGCCGAGCATAACCGTGTCAAGGTTTGTGTAAATGCTTATCGCAATCGATGTCGCAAAGAAAATGAATATCGGCTGCAAATGCCGCTTAAAATCATAATGCCCTACGGGTCGCAGAGAAATATATTTTTTCAGATTGATAAAGTTCAAAAGGTTCGAGCCGCCCGATGCCAAGACCGCAATTACACCGTAAATCACATAATCCGATGTGTTGTGGACGAATATGAACATCAATATTACGGAGACAAGCTTGCAGGCAATGTTCCTTACCGTGATATACGAATATTGCTCAAGAGCCGAATAAAGCCATGTAACGCCCAAGGTGTTGAGTATAATCGAAACGCTGGTTACGGTGAGCAGCGTCTTATCCTGATAAAACCTGTCAACGGTAAAGAGCAGTATAAAAAATACAGCGTATGTTATTGCCGAGGTGATAAGGTTTATTATTATAAGTTCCTGTGCGGTTTTTGTGAGCTTTTCGCGGTCGTCGCGAACTCTTGCGCACGCGCGGATACCGTATGTCGGTATACCGAGCGAAGCGAACATGGTAAAGTATGAAATTACCGACGTTGCGAAATTCACCTTTCCGATACCGTCTACCAAAAGAGTACGCGAAATATACGGGAATGTTATCAGCGGAAAAATAAATGAAGAAACGGTCAGTATGGCGTTCATTATGAAGTTGAACTGAACCGAATGCATCTTAATATTTTTTTGTGCTTTGTCCTTCATATAAAAACTCCTATAAGATAAGGCTTGTATCATTACTGCTCAATACAACACGCCTTACCGGAAACAGCTGCATTTGCAGCGAGTAATTAATGTGTCTTTTATCATTATTTTTGGAATAAATTATACAGTATTGCGCGGTAAAAAGCAAGAGTATGTATTGTGTCGGCAGGCAGTCATATCTGCAAGGGGTTTTAAACCCGTTTTCGCCGAGTGCTCTTAATTACCGATTCACCGAGAAACGGGTTTTACAAAGTTTTTTAAAAATTTTTAAAATTTGTGTTGACGAAACCGCCCTTTTATGATAATATATTCAAGCGTTCGAAACGCTGGTGTAGCTCAGTTGGTAGAGCAGCTGATTTGTAATCAGCAGGTCGGGGGTTCAAGTCCGTCCACCAGCTCCATTTTACGCATCATAATTTAATATGGGAGAGTTCCCGAGCGGCCAAAGGGAACAGACTGTAAATCTGTCGTCACTGACTTCAGTGGTTCGAATCCACTCTCTCCCACCATCTGATACGAAGGTAAGTTTTTGTAGTTTCTTTTTGGAAATGTACAAAACATACCTTCGTTTTTTATTATTGTAATTATGTATTTGTTGGATTTTCTGCATAATAATCTATTTCTACTTGTTCAGGTGTTCGAGCTTTCAATCGATGATGAGGTCGCTCACAATTAAAAAAGTGAATGTATTCCTTTACTGATTGTATTAGTTCTTTTGCAGTGAAATAAGCATGACGATGTAATTCTTCTTTTTTCATACAGGCAAAGAAAGACTCTGCTACTGCATTATCGTGTGGAGAACCAGGTGCTGAAAAAGATTGTTTTACTTTGTTTTTCCGAAGATATTGACGGAACTCATAAGAGACATATTGTGAGCCTTGATCAGAATGAAAAATCAAATTTTGCGGACGATCTCGTTCTTGAAAAGCCCGTTTAAAGGCTTCTTTTGACTGGGTTGTATTGTTAGAGGTTGAAACTTCGTAAGATATGACTTTTCGGGAGAACAAATCGATAATAACGCAAATATAATAAAATGTCTTATTTACCATCACATATGTTGTGTCACTGACCCACACAATATTTGGAGCTTCTGTTGTAAAGTTTCGTTTTAATCTATCTTTTCGAAACTGCCGATGATAAATGTTATTATCATATCGGGAGGGTTTCTGTACTTGACAGCAAAGATTCATTTCCTTCATTAATTCTCGTATCTTTTCAATAGCGACAGTGTATCCTATTTCTTTTAATTTGATGCGAATTTTGGGCGCTCCAAATCTCTGCTTGCTTTCTTCAAATATTTTTTGAATAAGTGGACGAAGCTCATTATCTCGCAATTCATAACTAGTCGGAATATCTTTATGACGAATTCGATGATAAAGTGTTGTATGATTTACATCAAGTGCTTTACATACAACCATCATTCGAAAATCGTAATGTTCCATTAATTCTAAAGCTGCATCAATTCGGTTTTTTAGAGGGCATTTTGGGGTACAGCCGCTGATACGGTAGATCTCGTTTTCAGCTTTTAAATGTTCTAATTCTCTCTGCAAGGCGAGAATATCACCAGCCGAATACATTTTCCCTTGAGATTTCACAATTGGTTTCATATCTGAAAACCAGTTGTAGAGGGAGCTTCGGGAAACATTATAGCTTTTACAAAGATTAGATATGCTTTCTCCTGATTTGTATTTTTGATAAAGCATTTGTTTAAATTCATCTGAGTAGGTTTTAGGCATAATTAAGTTTTCTCCTTTCTGTTGACTTTGACTATTGTAACAAAATTATCAGCTACCATAAAGGTCCATTGATTTATCATTTATCTTTCTTCAAAAAAAACTAAAGTTAATGAAGGTTGGAAACAAACAGAGCTTACTTCTGATATCAGAGAAATTGATTACCTGAAAAAACAGCACCGATGTCCTCCAAGCGAGGTTCCGGTGCTGTTTTTTATGAAACGACGCGTCAAATCATATTGATTCATACATATAAATGAGATTTTTTCTCAATTATATGTTGATTTATTCGACAAATTGTATTATAATCGACTTGAGGGAGTGAAAAAATGCTAATTAAGTTTGTTTTCCGTAATTTTAAGTCTTTTCGAGATGATACGATATTGGATTTGTCTGCGTCGAAAATTACAGAATACGCAGATCACTTATTTGATACTGGAATTGAAAAGGTTTTGCCGACTGTCGCTATCTATGGAGCCAATGCAAGTGGCAAATCTAACGTTTATCAAGCTTTCGAATATATGAGCCAGTATGTTGTAAACTCCTTTAAATTTGGCGGAGATGATGATTCAAACCAAAAATCAGACTTTGATTATATGAAACCTACGCCTTTTTTGTTTGATAGCAAAAGCAAAAATCAAGAGTCTTTATTTGAAGTTTTCTTTGTAGATACAAGTAGCGAATCAATAAAATCATATCAATATGGTTTTGCAGTAAATTCACAGGGCGTTACACGAGAATGGTTGAATAGAAAAGCTAAAACCGCAAGAGCTTATAAACGAATTTTTTATCGAGATGCCGAAACGTTAGATTTAACTGGAATCCCTGTCAAATACCGTGAAAACTTAGAAGTTTCCTTGGAACGAGAGGTTTTGATTTCCTCATTGGGAGCAAAACTGAAAATCCCCAAACTCAAATTTATCAGAGATTGGTTTTTACAAAATGAATTTGCGGATTTTGGGGATCCCGCTGAAAGTTTCTTTATGTCTCGTTTTTTGCCTGCGGGTTTCGTTGATAGCCAAGAAGTACAGAATAACGTCGTAAAATTCTTTTCTGCTTTTGATGATTCCATCAAAGGATTTCGTGTGGAAAAGATTGTTTCTTCTGATTCTGATAAAAAGGAAGAGCATTATACGATAGATGCTATTCATTCCATGATTGATTCGGATGAAACAGCCTCTATTCCCCTACGTTTGGAATCTGACGGAACGCTAAAAATGTTTGCATTGTATCCGGTTCTACAAGAGGTGTTAGAACGTGGCAGCGTATTGTTCATAGACGAACTTAATGCAAGACTACACCCTTTGCTTGTTAAAAACTTTATTCAGACCTTTTTGACTGCTGAATTGAACCCACATAGGGCTCAATTGGTTTTTACAACCCACGATACATGGCAACTATCCACGGACATCCTCAGACGTGATGAAATTTACTTTACACAGAAGGATAAGCAGGGAATTTCACATTTATATTCACTGGCAGATTGTGTTGACGAAGATGGAATTAAGATCCGGAAGGATGAAAATTACGAGAAAAACTATTTGAACGGGAAATATGAGGGGATACCGGCTATAAAAGAATTTGAGATGATTAATAACAATTTTGATAGGAGATAGAAATATGCGAAAAAAACATGTTGATCTTGAAATATTAGCAAAAAATCTTGATATTTCTCCAACTATGCATAAATATGCCGTAGAACGTTACGAGGGGATTTCTAATTATCTAGAAAGCCAAGGTATTAAAGCTGAATTTTATCCTCAGGGATCTTTTCGTACGGGAACTGTTGTGCGTCCATTGAAAAATGGAATAGAAACTGATTTTGACATTGATGTTGTATGCGAATTGAGTAATTGCAAAAAAGACACATCGCCTAAAATGGTAAAACTTTCTGTGGGTGATGCGCTAAAAAAAGATGAAACCTATAGAAAAAAGTTGGAACCGGAAGAAGAGCGCTGCTGGACTTTAACATATGCTAAAGTTACAGATGAAATAGGACTTAAATTAGATGTAGTTCCTTGTGTCAAAGAAGATGAATCTATTAAGCAAATATTAAAAGCTCATAATGTCAAAAGTGAGTACGCAGAAAAAGCAATTTCCATTACCGAAAAAAATGAATCGGAGTACAAATGGTTAGCTAGCAATCCAAATGGATATGGAGACTGGTTTGATGATATTAATAAGAGGTTTCTAAATGATAATCTCTCACAGAAGAAAAAAACTTTTTTTATGGAAAATAGGACGATATTTGCAGAATCCGCCTCGGCAGAAGATGTTCCGAACTATTACATAAAATCCTCGTTGCAAAGAATCATTCAGTTGCTGAAGCGTCATCGAGATATTTATTATAGTCAAATTAAAGATGGGGAGACACTAAGACCTGCGTCAGTTATTATTGTGACTTTAGTAGCAAAAATAGCTTATTCAGCACCCGATACTGATATTGAATCATTGCTTTCATATGTGGTATCGGGTTTAAAGGAATATGCTTGTATTTTACAGGGTCGTACACCAACGCCACGTTTTTTTGGCGAACAACGTAATTATATTGAAAAAAAGGACCAAAAATGGAAGATTTGCAACCCTGTTAATCCTGATGATAATTATGCAGATTCGTGGACTGATGAGACAGCGAAAGCCTTTTTCAGATGGGTTAATGCGGTAAGCGTGGACCTTTCTGACCCAACCCCCATAGACGAAACGAGGTATCTTACAGGATTAAAGTCTGGTTTAGGAAGTAAGTTTATAGAAAAATCATTACCCGATCTCAAAGTGCCAAGTGTTTCAAAAGGTCAAAATACAATTCATTATCCAACCAAACCGTGGGCAAACTTCAGATGAACGGTGATTTAAGAGCGGAAATTGATGCATTGATAGCTAAGCATCCATTACTATGTTGTAGTGAGATAAAAAATGGCTACCAAGTGACTGGTCCCTTTATTTTGTGCCATGAATATAATGGCATCTATTTATATGATGAATATGAGTTGAAAATGGAAATTCCTAGTAATTTTCCAAAAGATCTTCCCACTGTATGGGAAACATCAAATAATATTCCTTCGGATTTTGAACATTGGTATTCCGATAATAATGCCCTTTGTCTTGGTGCAACCTGTGAAATTTTGGATTTCGTTGATCAGCATCCCACGCTTGTGGCTTATGTAGATGAACTGATTGCTAGTTATTTTTATTCAGCGACATATTATAAAAAATATGGTACATTTCCATATGGTGAGCGTTCGCATAATGTAGAAGGGATAATGGAAGCGTACATGGATCGCTATCATGTTTCAGATGAAGATATATTATTTGATTTGTTAAAATATGTTACCGGATTTTCTAATTATAGAGGTCATATTCCGTGTCCGTGTGGATCAGGAAAAAAATTTCGGAGTTGTCATGGGAAACAGGTTCTTAAAGATATTCGGTCAGATAGGTATTCATTTTTCGTGTCAGATGCATTATGTGTATTGAATTATTTGTTGAAAAGGGGTGTTAACAATAGCAAAACAAGTACCGCAAAAATCGATTTTTAAGGAAGCTGAGAATTATAAAAAATGGTTAGATAGAATAGAATTTACTGCTACTGTTTTTTCTATTGTTAATACCATAGTGTGTTACTGGCTTCAATATCCGAATTTGATACAGATTATTATTTCAGGAATTATTCTTTTATTTACTACTGGGATTTTTTACTTGCAAAGACGATTTGAAGCAATATACCGACAAGCTGAGGAAATAAGGAGAGATGGCTTAATTGATAATTCATTTAATACCACTTTAGCTAACATTGAATCACAGGAGTACTATGATACCGAATCTGTGGATTCTGGAATAAAAAAACTATTAGCGAATATTCATGAGAATAGCTTTTATTCCGAACAAATTGTTGCCTATATGTTTAAGCGGACTGAACAAAAAATAATATTTGTTTTTATACTATTGATTATTATGGCAATAATCAGTTCAGTTACTTCACAGGTTTTTTCTGCAATACTTCAATCCTTTTTATCGATAAACTATCTAGGCTCCTATTTAAAATTGCGAGATCTAAAACTAAAGTTGGAACAAATTCAACATAACTGCAAATCGATCGCCTCAAATATAAAAACATTAAAAACAAAAACTATTCCAAAAAAACAACAAGCTATTATAATACGTGAGGTCATACACTATGAAACAGCTCTCGCATACACTTCGACAATGCTTGATAGCAAATTTTATAACAAAATAAATGCTAAAGCCACCGGAGAATGGAAGGAAATGCAAAATAGATATTACTAATAATTGTCATCTATACCGCTCGCTCTTTTTAAACTATGGACTCAATTTTACTGTAGATCATATTTTTTGATATTTATTTGGGCTGCGGACTTTTCGTTTTAAATATACTATCCATTTTTCAAAATTTTTTTGCAAGGTATAGAAAAAAGAAGGGTTGCTGGTGCCAGTAATTTCGGTCACCAAACACAGATTATGTGCCTGATTTTACTGTCAGGCACATTTTTATTAGTATTCATGCGGGTTTGCGGGCTTTTTTCCGTTTCAAAAAAGGATTGGTGTCCCATTACTGTCATCCCCGTTTTTAGAGATATCTGCAAAGCTAAGCGGAGTTTTCACCTGATTTTTCAGGCTGGGAACTCCGTTTTTTGCGTTTACCACTCTTTTTTCCCGTTGTCGGAACTGTAAAAGTTTCCGACAGTTATATAGATAGATTAACGAAAGCCCCAAATGGGTTAATTTCAAGCCCTCAAAATACAAGGGGGTAGTGCGCCCTTTTTTAGAACCGCTCCGGCTGAATGGCCGGGGCGGTTTTCCGCTTTCCCCCCCTCTCACACTCTCCCCCTAATACTTTACAAGCTGGGAAAGAACAAGATAACTCTAAGCTCTAACTCAGCATGTAAACGCTAATATAAAAGTGAGCCACTTAGCGGGTTTTCGCTCATGAACGATTGAGCCACCCAAAGATGTCCTCTATAATAGTCGCAGACTATGATAGGGGGCGAATAAAGGTGGTTATCACAGTGGAAATTTACAAACAGATTCGCAAGATGCGTCTGCAAGGCATGAGCCAGCGGCAGATCGCCACATCTCTACAGATCTCCCGGAATACTGTCAAGAAGTATTGGAACGGTGACAGTGTGCCCTGGGAGCGTAAAAACTACAGCCGAGAAGCCTCCGTCCTAACAGAGAATGTAGTGTCTTTCGTCCGGCACTGCTTGGAAGAAGATACTCGCAGCCCCAAGAAGCAGCGTCATACTGCAAAACGTATCTATGACCGGCTGGTGGACGAACTGGGATTCACCGGTGGTGAGACTACCGTCCGCCGTCTGGTAAGCCAGCTTCGGGAAAAGCCCCAGGAGGCATTCGTTCCGCTGTCCTTTCCCCCCGGAGATGCGATGCAGATTGACTGGGGCGAAGCTACAGTATACCTGTCCGGCGAAAAGACGGTGGTAAACTTATTCTGCGCCCGGCTCTGTTACAGCGGGGCACCGTTGGTTCTGGCTTACCGAAGGCAGAATGAGGAAAGCTTTCTGGATGCTTTGGTTCAGGTGTTCCGGTACTTCGGAGGTGCTCCTAGGCGAGTCATCTTTGATAATGGTAAGGTTGCTGTCAAGGACGGCTTTGGCGCTCATGCCCGGAAACAAGCCGGATATGCCGCGTTGGCTGCCCACTATGGATTTGAAGCTATCTTCTGCAATCCCGCATCCGGTAACGAAAAGGGTCTTGTAGAAGGTCTGGTGGGTTACAGCAGAAGGAATACCTGTGTCCCGGTTCCCAAAGTGGATTCCATGGAAGATCTGAATGCCCTGTTCCAGAAAAAATGCAGGAAGTATTTGGCCCACCAGATCCGGGGCAAGGAAGCCAACGTGGGTTTTATGCTGGAGCAGGAAAAGAAACATCTTTACCCTCTTCCGAAGTATCCCTTTGACCCCTGTAAGAGAAGCACTGGGCGTGTGGACCGTTTTTGCACGATTCGCTTTGACTCCAACAACTATTCTGTGCCCTGTGAGTTTTGCGGCAGAGAGGTGTCTGTAAAGGCTTCTCCTGAAACGGTCTCCATCTATCTTGCTGGAACCTGTATTGCGCAGCACAAACGGTGTTTGGAACGGAAAAAGACCATCTATGATTTGGCGCACTATTTGCCGCTGCTGGAAAAGAAAGGCCGGGCAATCTTCTATGCCAGACCAGTACAGGAAACGATTCCAGAATCCTTTCTTCATTGGCTCCGCAGTCAGGATCTTACGTCCAAGGAACTGGTAGATATCCTCCGCCGCTGTCAGGAGGAAGATTACATGGATGTCATGAAGAAAGCACCAAACCATATTGATCCTGTGGAAATTCAGGATACGGTAATTGTACAAGCCGTTGATCTGCATCTGTACGATGCATTCATCTACGGAAAGGTAGGTGCTGCCTTATGAATACCGTAGATGAACTGATTCGCCTCCATGCGAAGCAGCTGAAGATTCCTTCTTTTGCAGAATATCATGAAGTACTCCGACAGGCAGATCCTTCTGCCGGATTCGCAGATATTCTTCTGGAACTTATGAAGGCAGAGATGCTATCCAGACAAGAGAACCAGAACAGAAGAAGACTCAAAGCTGCTGGATTCCCATATCTCAAAACCATGGAGGAGTTCGATGCCTGTCAACTAAGCGACACCGTCTCACCACTTTTTCTGCAGGAACTGGCCAGCTGCCAGTTTATACAAAACAAGCAGAATGTCATTATGATTGGAAATCCTGGTCGAGGTAAAACCCATCTGTCAATTGCTTTGGGATTAAAAGCCTGTGCCAAAGGCTACCGTGTCCTTTTCAAAAATGCGGCAACGCTGTCCACGGAGCTATGTGAGGCAAAGGATAATTACCATCTTGGTAAACTGGAAAGAACTCTGGCAAAAGCAGATCTGCTGATCCTGGATGAGCTGAGTTATCTCAGTTTCAACCGACACCAGTCGGAATTACTGTTTAAGGTCATCTCTGACAGAAGTGAAAAAAGCAGCACCATTGTGACTACAAATCTGCCCTTCTCCAAATGGACAGACCTATTTGAGAATACAACAATGGTAGCTGCCCTGATTGACCGGCTGACCTTCCGTTCCCACGTGCTGGATATGAACGGAGATTCTTACCGGCTGAAAGCTACCATGCAGAAGTGAACCTGACAAGGTGGCTCAAATATTCGTGAGCGCAGTGGCTCACTTTTTTATGAGCGTTGCTGGCTCAAAAATTCATGAGCGTCTGGCTCACTTTTTCATTGACATTTATACTCAGCAAGAACCTCAAGTTTTCAACAACCAACAAGAAAGATTAACTATTAGAAGTCAATCCCTAAAATGGAGTGATGGTGAAAAAACA